>Ga0316231_1000961_pt1 | contig 35766 bp, 33 predicted proteins | sample TBH18027metaG_FD_206002 | JGI IMG/M metagenome (GOLD analysis project Ga0316231, IMG submission 206002) | Freshwater microbial communities from Trout Bog Lake, Wisconsin, USA - TBH18027 | ecosystem: Environmental > Aquatic > Freshwater > Lake > Hypolimnion/Profundal zone | place: USA: Wisconsin... | reverse complement strand
GTGCGTGGCCCTGGCAGTGGTACGCTATGAAGAACCCCCTTGCCTTTTTCATCTTTCTGGTCTGTGCCGTGGCTGAAACCAATCGGGCCCCTTTTGACCTGCCCGAGGCAGAATCCGAACTTACGGCCGGGTTTCACACCGAATACTCGGGCATGGGATTTGGCCTTTTCTTCCTGGCTGAATACGCCAACATGGTGATCGTCGCAGGTGTCGCCGCGGCTCTATTTTTGGGAGGCTTCCAAGGACCGTTACTCCCCGGAGTTTGGTGGTATCTCCTCAAGATCTACAGCATCCTCTTTTTCATCATCTGGCTGCGCTGGACCTTCCCCCGGGTGCGGTTCGATCAGCTTTTAAACATTAGCTGGAAATGGCTGACCCCACTGGCCCTGCTCGATTTCGCGCTGGCCGTTGTGGTGGCTGGTTTTCGGAGCATAAAATGAGCTTTTCCAAGATAAAAGAAGCGCTGACGGGACTAAAAAGCTTGGCCATTGGCCTTGGCCTGACAGGACAGGCTTTTTGCGCCGAGAACGTCACCGTGATCTATCCCAAAGAGCAGGTAGACAACCTGTCCACCTACCGAGGCCCCGTGGAACTGGTCGGCAAGGATGACGCCCCGGAGGTGCCCAAGTGCGTAGCCTGCGGCGTCTGCGGGAAGGCTTGTCCTTCCAACTGCCTGACAATTCTGTCTCCAATTCCGGTCAAGGAGGGAGAAATTATCAGCAGTCCAGCGCAGATGGGTCCGGCTCCACAAAAGGGCGCCAAGGGTCCGGGCCAGTTCATTCTGGATTTCTCCCTTTGCAGTCTGTGCGGTCAATGTGTCAAGGCTTGTGCGCACAAGGCGCTCCGATATTCCAATAATCCTTATTTGGTGGGCTATAACCGCGAGGATTTTCGATTCGACCTTATTGAACGTTTGCGTAAGCGCTCTCGCGACTAACCCCGTCAACTGGCGATGTGAATGTCGTAGATATGTGGAGCAGGTGCATGACGCCGCGAGCGCGGCCGCACGCTCACTATCGGTTGCCTCTTTTCGATAGGCACTTCTCTGGGGTAAACTGAGAGCTGTTTTATAACGTCATCTTAAATGAAGGCATGGGGCGCATTCCCTCAATCGCGGGCATCCTGTTTTTACCGGACGCTCGCGTTTACAGGAATCGTCACCACGTCATGTGACGCCCATCACTTCCCTGTCGGCAGTAAAGCACCAGAATACTTCGTCAGGGTGAGGAGGCAAAATGGCCCGTGGTTCGGTTTCGATTGTCGTAGAGCGCTGTAAGGCGTGTGGTTTTTGTGTGGAGTTCTGTCCTGGAAAGGTGCTTGCACTTTCCGCTGCTTTCAACTCCAAGGGATACCATCCCCCACATGCAGTGACCCCTGAAAAATGCAACGGATGCGATCTGTGCGGGATGTATTGCCCGGATTTTGCCATCCATGGATATCGCACGGATAAACCTGCGGCCGAGGCTGCGGAGACAGAGAAGGAGCCGGACGATGCATGCTGACCCGGTAGGCGTCCTTACCGGCGCACATTTTCTTGACGGCGACCATGCCGCCTGTGAGGGGGCGATTGCGGCCGGAGCGCGTTTCTCGGCCGGATACCCGATTACACCTTCCACGGAAGTTGTGGAGCGCTTTTCGCAGCGCGCGCCAAAGATTGGCGCAACCTTCATCCAGATGGAAGATGAACTGGCTGCTTCGATTGCGATTCTGGGCGCGGCCTGGGGCGGAGCGAAGGCCTTCACGGTGACTTCCGGTCCTGGTTTTTCACTGATGATGGAGCATATCGGCTACGCGGTGATGACCGAGACTCCCTGCGTATTTATTGACGTGCAGCGCGGCGGACCGTCGACGGGATTGCCCACTCTTCCGGCACAGGCCGACATGATGCAGGTGAAGTGGGGCTCGCATGGCGATTACGAGATTATTGCGCTCTGCCCGAATTCCCCGCAGGAGTGTTTTGACCTGGTGATCAAGGCCTTCAACTACTCCGAGCAATACCGGGTTCCGGTGTTTGTGATGATGGATGAAGTCGTTGGACACATGACGGAGAAGGTCGTCATTCCTCGCGCAGAAGAGATTGAGATCGAGCCGCGGCGCTGGACCTCGAAGGACAAGAGTGCGTTCCAGATCTTTGCGCCCTGCGGTGACGAGCAGGTTCCGGAGATGACCAAGGCGGGCGATGGATACAAAGTGCACGTTACGGGCTTGACCCACAACGAGCGCGGTTATCCCGACATGACTCCCGCGGTGCAGGACTCCCTGGTGCGGCGGTTGGTTGGCAAGATTCGCGACAATGCCGAGAAGATCTGCATTACCGAGCAGCACGATATCGAAGATGCCGACGTGGTTGTCGTCAGCTACGGCATTACGTCGCGGGTTGCGCAACGTGCGATTGAGACGGGACGCGCCGAGGGTCTGAAGGTTGGCAGTTTGCGGCTGATCACGGCATGGCCTTTCCCCGATCACATCATCCGCGCAATTGCGCCGAAGGTGAAGGGCATCGTTGTAGCCGAACTCAACCTGGGCCAGATGGTCAGGGAAGTGGAGCGCTCTGCGGCTGGCCAGTGCAAGGTGAAACTTGTGGGCCACGCTGGCGGAACCGTGCACAAGCCTGAAGAGATTCTCAAGGCCATCCGGGAGGTGGTGCGATGAGTTCGCCTGTGATTTCCATAACGAAGCCGGGAAACCCGGTTGAAGACATTCTGCGTACCGACCGCATGCCGCATATCTGGTGCCCGGGATGCGGCATTGGCACCACGGTGAACTGCTTTACGCGGGCCCTGATCGACTCCAAGACGGACCTGGATAAGCTGAGCATCGTGAGCGGCATTGGTTGCACCGGACGGGTCGCCGGATACGTGAATCTGGATTCATTCCACACCACGCATGGCCGCGCCATTCCGTTTGCAACCGGACTGAAGCTGGCGAGCCCCGACATGACGGTGGTCGTCTATAGCGGCGATGGCGATTTGTTCGCGATTGGCGGCAATCACCTGATCCATGCCGCGCGCCGCAATCTGGATATCAAGGTGATCTGCGTCAACAACCTTACTTATGCCATGACCGGAGGCCAGACCGGACCGGCGACGCCGCTCGACGTGATCACCGCGACGGCAGCCTATGGCACCTATGATCCTCCGTTCAACCTGCCGCAGTTGGTGGATGCCGCGGGCGCAGTGTATGTGGCGCGCTGGACGACCTTCCACGTCAGGCAACTGGCCAAGGCAATGGCCGAGATGTTTAAGAAGAAAGGCTTCGGATTTATCGAGGTTATTTCGCCCTGTCCAACGCTTTACCAGCGGCGCAACCGGATGGGCGATGGGTTGGACACGATGAAGTTCTACAAGCAACTTTCGAAAATCAAGCACGGAGCGCCAACCAGCGAAGTCGGACTATCCAAGAGTGGCGAGATCATCGTCGGCAAGTTTGTGGATCGCGAACGCCCGGACTTTACGACCATGATGCACGCACACCTGGCAGAGCAACTTGGTGACAAATACCTTCCGGCGGAGGCACCCGTATGCAGCTAACTGAAATCCGTGTTGCGGGCTTTGGCGGACAGGGCGTGATCATGTGCGCCAGTGTGATTGGCCGTGCCGCATCGATTGTGGAGAACGGCTTTGCCACCATGACCCAGAACTTCGGTCCTGAGGCGCGCGGTGGAGCCTGTTCGGCGCAACTGATTCTTTCTCCCACTCCGATTCTGTATCCCTACGTAGTGCAGCCGGATCTGATGGTCCTGATGTCGCAGGAGGCGTACCTGAAGTTTGCCAAAGACATCAAACCGGGCGGCACGCTGATCGTGGAGCAGGACTTGGTGCGGGTTCAGGAACTCAATATCTCTGACGTGAAAGTCTACGCCATCCCTGCCACGCGGATTGCCGAAGAACTCGGCAAAAAGATGGTGCAGAACGTGGTGATGACGGGCTTCTTCGGAGCCATCTCCGGACTGCTGCAGCGCGAATCATTGCGCAAGGCGATCGAAGCTGCGGTTCCGCCGGCATTTGCGGAACTGAACCGGAAGGCGTTCGACGCAGGCTACGAGTACGGGTTGAAACATCTGGACTCGGGCGCCATCGAGTTGGGAGAAGAAGAGGTCTCACTCCGCGAGTAGTCAAACGAAGTATGAACAGCAACAGGCGAAGCTCCGGTCCCCCGGAGCTTTCGCATTTATTGCGACGCGGTGAGTTTTTGAGATTTTTAACACTTGTGTGACAAGAAGTGCTAAAATGCGGCCACTTTGATGTTGAGTGTAAGGACATTGATGTTAAAGTGCCACCAGTGGCTCGGGCTCTGCGAATTTAAGCGTATTGCGCAACGCGGCCGATATCATAATTATTTTTAAGTGGTGTAGTTGAATTAGTAATTCTAGTCCTAAGCAGTAAGACGCCGCAGGACGCCATATGCAACGGAGAGGGGACCGCATTCAAGTTGCGGTCGTACGTCCGGTCACGGAAAGAAGTCGTAACCGTGATAGTGCATTCAATCGCGGTCATGCGTCCGGTCACGGAAGGAAGTAAGAACCGTGATCGAGCTTGTTTCACGGCACCTCTTTGGCTGCCTGTAATTCCCACCAAAAAATTACCAAGCAATCTCTTCGGTTCACTCAAAATTACTGCTCTGCATAACTGCTGCCCGGATGGTGATTCAGTGTCATCGCCGCCCGCTAAGCGCTTCGGGGGAAACTGATGCCTTCGTCTGCCACGCTGGTGCCTTGGGCTTTGTGGCCACTTTTGCTGGGGATTGGGCTGCAGATCCTGGTTGTTCGATTGTTCTCACCTCGCGTCAAGGGAGTGCTTGCATTCCTGAGCTGCCTGGCCTCTCTCGGTGCTGTGCTGGCGACTTATCCGGGAGTTCGCGACGGGGCAGCCATTGACCTTCGGCTCGGAAGTTGGGACGGACCGCTGGCGTTTGCCCTGCATGTAGATGCCCTCAGCCTGCTCTTCGCCTTCATGGCGACCGGCATCGGTGCGATGGTCCTGCTTTATTCCATAGATTACATGGCTGAAGATGCATCCACGACGCGTTTCTACTCCACCATTCTGGCATTCATAGCGGGCCTGGTCGTTCTGGTTTACAGCGCGAATCTACTTATCTTCTACCTGGGTTGGGAACTGGTCGGCCTTTGTTCCTTCAGTCTTGTGGGATTCTGGTACAAAAATCCCGAGGCCGTCACGGGTGCACGCAAGGTTCTGCTGATGACGCATTTAGCCGGCTATGGCCTGCTTGCGGCCATACTCATCATTTATGCGCGTACCGGCAGCACACTGTGGACAAATCCAGCGGTGGGCCAATCCATGGGGAGCGGGCTGTTTGTATTGATGGTGATCGCGCTCGCAGCCAAGTCAGTACAGTTTCCATTGCATACATGGATTCCCGAGGCGATGGCTGCTCCTACTCCAGTAAGCGCCTTGCTGCACGCGGCTTGCTATGTAAAGGCTGGAGTCTACCTGGCGGCGCGCATGCACAGTTTTGCCCGCTGGCCTGACTCATGGAGCACGATCATGCTCTGTGTGGGTTCGGTCACCATGTTGGTAGGCGTGCTCTATGCACTGATTCAGACGGATCTCAAGCGTCTGCTTGCTTTCAGCACGGTCAGCCAGATCGGTTACATGATTACAGGCATCGGTCTTGGCACCCCGCTAGGCATCGCTGCCGGGTTGCTGCATTGCATCAACCACGGATTTTTCAAAGGCAGTCTGTTTCTCGCGGCTGGTTCGGTACAGCACGCCGCGGGAACGCGCGACATGAATAAGCTTGGCGGACTTGCCTCAAAGATGCCCCGCACCACGCTTGTGTGGATGGTCAGTGTGGGTGCCATGATGGGCATTCCACTCATGAGCGGCTTTGCCAGCAAGTGGCTGGTATATTCGGCGGCGCTGGAAAAGGGAATGTTTATCCCCGCATTGGCCGCCTGGATAGCCAGTATCGGGACGGTTTTTATTGGGGTTAAAGCGACCAGCGAGGTTTTCCTGGGCGATACCTCGGAGCATACCAGGAATGCCCATGAGTCCCCGGCCTTGATGACACTCGGCATGGGACTGCTCACCATAGTGACAGTGGTCCTCGGCATCGCTCCTCAGATTGCCATACGGCTGCTGATTAATCCGGTGCTCATGGGGCTGGGCATGCAGCCGGCAGTCGGCGTCTCGTGGTTTGGGATGACCGATGCGATGGGGAGCTGGTCGGCCTCTATCGGATTAGGGATGGCGGTAGTCTCTGCCATTATCGGAGCCATCGTGTACTTCGTGGTGGCGCGCCCGGCCAGAACCGTAGTGGTGAGCGGCCGCGCCGCATATGCGGAAGCAGGTGGCGGTGGAGCCTTCACCGGTGGCGAACCAATGGTGGGAACCGGGAGACTTTCGGCGAGCGACTTCTCCGCAGTGCTCAAGCAGCAATGGGGACCAGTTCTGAGCGGATTGGACGTAGATGCTTATTACCTGCGTTTCTGGAAGTTGCTGGAAGGCCTCTCGGCAGCTATGCAGCGGGCTCTTTCCTGGCTGGAAGAGAACTCGGTTATAACCTTGATCTTTGGTTTGGCGGCAGTTTTCGCCGGTATGCGGGTACTTGCTCCAGACGCTGTCCTGATGTTGACTACGGGGGATACCGATGTTCCGCCGCTCATCAAGGCATCGACTGCACTAGCGTTGCTGGCGTTGGTGGCCACTGCGATGTCATCCAAAGTGTGGAGGCAGTGGGCAGGTTTGATGTTCTTGTCCGGAGCTCCGGCAGTCCTCGGCCTTTTCGTTGAATCGACGATCCTTCGCCTCTTGTTACTGGAAACCTCTTCGATAATCGCGGTCTGGCTCATCTGGAAATCTGCCAAGTCAATGGCTGGCGTGTGGACGTTCGCAACGGTGATTGTGACTTCCGGGGCGATCCTGATTCCGGGCCTTCTGCTTTTGGAACACGGCAAAACTGAGTGGGTGCGTGCACTTCTGGTTGTTGGGTTCTGCCTGAAACTGGGACTGGTTCCATTCTTTCTCTGGCTTCCCAAGGTAGCCGAAAGGGTGCCGGCGCTGGTGATTGGATTAGTCATCTGCGTCCTCGACATAGCGGCTTTCGGAGAACTTTGCGTGCTGGCAAAATCGGCTCCCTTTATTCTGGAACCGAGAGGCTTGTGGCTTGCCGGAGCGGCCACGTCGATGCTGCTGGCAGCTGTGCTCATGCTGGCGCAGCGCAACCTCAAGCGGTTGCTCGCGGTTTCCACGGTTGAAGATATCAGCTTCCTGATCTTCGGCTTGGCGACGTCCACCGCGATCGGGTTCAGGGGAGCTGTCATAGGAGCGGCGACCCACGCGCTGGCCAAAGCACTTCTGTTTATCTCGATCAGTTCTCCCGAAGCTGGCGGAGATCTTCGCGACGATAGCCGCGGGTTGGCCTCGCGTTATCCGGTGAGCGCCGCTGGATTCCTGGTGGGCTTGTTAGCCATGCTCGGTGTACCTCCTACGCTCGGCTTCATCGCGCGCTGGCGAATCTATGAGACGGGGGCGCAGCTCGGAAACGTCTGGCTTGCAGTCTTGTTAGCGTCGTCGATGCTCGCGCTGATCGCCTACGTACGCGCTCTGACGGGAGTGTGGTGGGGAACTCCTCCGGAAGGAGCCGTGGCCCCCCCAAAGCCGGCTGAATCGATTGTGAGGAGGACCTGCATGGTAATCCTGGCTGCGGTGCTAGTGATTGCCGGAGTCTTACCAAACGGGTTGGAGCTTTTAATGCGGGGAATACGATGAAAATACAGATCTTGGAAAATTTATTGAATTACTGCCGCACGAAGAGCCCATGGCTGTTCCACATGAACTCCGGAAGTTGCAACGGCTGTGATATCGAATTGGTCGCCAGCATTGCGCCGCGTTATGACGTAGAACAGATTGGTATCCATCTGGAGGGCAGTCCACGTCATGCCGATATCCTCTGCATTACCGGTCCAGTGACCTTCGGCACGCTAAACGCGGTGAAGACCGTCTACGGGCAGGTTCCGCACCCCAAGGCGGTGGTCGCCATCGGTTCCTGCTCGGCAACATGTAATGCATTCGCTGGAAGCCCTACGGTCGTAGGTCCGCTCTATTGCCATGTTCCGGTGGATGTCTATGTGCCGGGATGTCCGCCGCGTCCGGATGCCATCATCGAAGGCATTGCCCAGGCCGCTGCGTTGTTGGGCCAGCCTGACCGGAAGCCGCTGACGGATGAGGATTTGAAGAATGTTCCCGCATGTGGAGTGAACGATTGCGGATCGGCTAAAGGGGACGAGCCATGCGCTTAACGATTGTTATTCTCCGGCTGTTAGTTTTTCCCGGATTGATTTGTGCCGTGCCGATGGCGTGGGTTTTCCTCTATGTTGAGCGAAAGACTATCGCACAGATGCAGCAACGCATTGGTCCACCGCTTCTGCAGCCTTTCTATGATTTCGTAAAGCTGCTCGGCAAGGAATCGCGAGGCTATTCCACAATCGATAGCCTGATGATGAAGGCCTGGCCTGCGCTGTCGGTTGCCGTTCTGCTGGCTGCGCTTGCCCTCCTGCCCGTGTTCCCGGCGGATGGCGGCTTTTCCGGCGACCTTATTTTGCTGATTACTTTATTGGAATTGCCCTCGATGTTCTATATCCTCGCGGGCTTTACCTCGCGCTCCATCTATGGCAAGGTCGGCTCGATGCGTGAGGCTTCATTGAGCCTTTCCAGCAACCTGCTATTTCTGGTGGCGGTGATGATGATCGCAGTTTCGGCGCACACCTTCCGGCTCACCGAGCTTGCCACTCCAACGGCCTCGCCGGCGCGCTGGCTAGGCCTTCTCGCGATTATTCTTTGTATTCCTGCGAAGCTGCGACTCAATCCATTTTCGACCTCCAGCGCGGAGCAGGAGATTTATGCGGGCCCACTAACCGAGTACGGCGGTGGCGACCTTGCGCTCTGGGAATTGGCGCACGGGCTGGAATGGCTTGCGTTGTCAGGGTTGGTGGTGTCGTTGGCATTTCCGCGAACTGGCTTGAAAGTAGCCGACGCGTCAATCTTTTTTGTGCTCTGTATCTTTCTGGTGGTTCTGCTGGCGACAGTTGCGGCCGCAACCGCCCGTTTCACGATTGACCGTTCAGTGCGCATTTACTGGCACTGGAGCGTTGCACTAGCGGTATTTTTCCTGTTGTCGGCATTCATCTTCAGAGGGTAGTCATCATGAAAAGCATCGCTCGATTACTTTTCCAGAACCTCAGTGAAGGCAGCATCACGCTTCCGTTTCCAGAACGTCAGCCCATTCATGGTGAATACCGCGGGCTAGTGCACAACCAGCCGGATAAATGTAGTGGCTGCGGTCTATGTGCCTATGTTTGCACCTCTAGCGCGATCAAGGTGGAGCGCACTGCGGGCGGTTTCCATTGGAGCTACGACCCGGGGCAATGTTTGTTCTGTGCCCGCTGTGTGCAGCGTTGCCCTACGCATTCCGTCAGCATGGAAACGACGCGTCCGCCGGTCTACCAGATTCGCGGCGCATTGAACCAGTCATACGAGATTGAGCGAAAGAAGCCGGCGGCTGCCGCAGCCAAACCCGTGCCCGCACCAGTTCAGTAAAACGGAATACTTGGCAGGAAACAGCCAGAGGAGATGCGTATGAGTGAAACAGTACCGATGCTTGCAGCATTGCAATTCGACCCGGCGCTGCTTGAATTGCGCACCACCGACGGTTGGGAACAGAAGAATGGTGCCTGGTGGATTGCCCCGGAGACGCTCGACTCGCGCGCTATGACCAAGTTTATGCTGTCGCAGAATGCGAGGCTGATGACCATTGCCGCGATGGAATGTGATGGCGGCGAAATCCGACTTGACTATCACTGGGATGTGAAGGGCGTGATTCTTACCTTCACCACCCGAACCGAGTCAAACACGGCAACCAGTGTCAGCGACCTATGCCCAGGGGCCGACTGGATCGAACGCGAAATACACGATTATTTTGCCGTCGAATTCGGTGGTCGAGACAACACCAAGCCTCTGATGTTGCGGCCTGGTCTGGAAGCTGGCCTGAACCGGCGGCAAGGCGAAAAATTATGAGCTATCGAATTCCGATTGGACCTTTTCATCCGGCACTTGAAGAGCCTTATAAACTCGATCTGACCTGCGAAGGCGAAATCGTGCGCGGGGCAGAACTCCACGTCGGTTTCAACTTCCGGGATATCGAGTACCTGGCGGAGCGCCGGAATTATCAACAGATCATCTCGCTCGTGGAGCGGGTTTGCGGCATCTGTTCTAACGTTCACTCGCTTACATTTTGCCTATCGGTCGAGCGTCTGTTGGGTCTGAAGGTTCCCGATCGTGCGCAATATATTCGGGTCGCGATGTGTGAACTGGAGCGTCTGCATTCGCACATTCTGTGGGCGGGGATCGCGGCCAAGCTCATCGGTTTCAAAACCATGTTCATGACCTGCTTTGCGATGCGCGAAAAAGTTATGGATATGCTGGAAGCGATCTCGGGCAATCGCGTGAATTACGGAATGAATTGCTTCGGCGGCGTGGTTCGCGACATCACCGACACGAGCGGCGTGCTCAGCGTGGTGGATGCGATTGAGAAGGAACTCGTAGGCAGCGTCATTCCCGTCTTCACCACGAACACAACCGTGAAGTCGCGTTGCGCCGGCATTGGGGTGTTGACGCGCGAGCAGGCGCAGGCCATGGGCATTGTGGGGCCATTGGCGCGTGCTTCTGGAGTGGAGCAGGATCTTCGGCGTGATGCTTCTTACCTGGTCTATGACAGGTTGAAGTTTGAGGTGCAGGTGCAAACCGACGGAGACGTACGTGCAAGGCTGGTAGTGCGCGCGCTTGAACTGATCGAGAGCTGCAACATTCTTCGCCAGGTTATGCGCGATCTGCCGGAGGGACCGATCGCGGCTTCGACAGGCGCGCCCCGCCTCAAGGTTCCGGCGGGTACGGCGGTGGCACGCATTGAAGCTCCGCGCGGGGAAGTGTTCTATTCGGTCACCGCAAACGGAACCGATATGCCGAAACGCGTCAAAATTCGCACTCCGACCTTTGCCAACATGCCAGCAATGCAATGGGCAGTACTCGGAGCCCAGTTATCTGATGCGCCTCTGATTCAAGCTTCCATCGATCCGTGCTACTCCTGCACTGATCGATAATTATCTTGTGATTTTCTGAACTCTTCCGGCCCGCGCTTTTTGCGTGGGCCGTTTCTGGTGAGCTCGAACGAAATCCTTCCATTCTCCCCTCTGAGCAATATTGCACAGACCTTGACCGGTGCCGAGTGAGAAGTTGCTATCAGCAGATCTTCTGGCGAGACACATGGTCGCTATGTTTCGTTTGGAAGTCGTTCCTATCAATTCTCCATGAGGGGAGCTAGGTTCGGCAGGGCTTTAATCACATTGGATTTCACGCACGAATGGAGGGTTATATGCTTTGGACCATACTCGTTGTTCTCTTGATTATGTGGCTATTGGGTTTCAGTCTCCATATCGGCGGAGCCTTGATCCACCTGCTTCTGGTCGTAGGTTTGGTGATTCTGGTCATCAACCTTGTGAGCGGAAGACGAACTGTATAGTGAAGCCCGAGCTTCAGCAGTGGGTGCGGTTATGCAGTCTCACTGCAGGGCTCGGAATGAAGGAGCAAACTTGTGCCCGATTTTAGCGTTTTTGCGAGGCTAATGCTTTTTGTGCTCGTCTTCCTCGTAGTTTATATGTCGAGGCGCAAGACGGAGCAACCTATGCCTGCAATCGCCGCGCAAACGATTTGTCCCCATTGCGGGAGAATCACCCCCCGCGCAAGGCCTGGCTGCCTGGAGTGCGGAGGGCCGCTGATCTCTTGAAAGATCGACGGTGTCGGACTGCCAGGAAACACGTATTCCAATTTAAGGAGGAAATACCGATGACGCAAACCTTAGTAGAAAAAGCTGGCGAGCAATTCGCCCAATCAGTGCGCGAAGCTTCACGAGTTACATCGGCCGTTGCAGACGCTGTTACAGACGGCGTAGGTGCAGCCAAGCGCGCTGCAAAACAGGGTGGCGATGCCGCCGAGGAGTTTGTGCAGGACACAACTCGCAGGATCGAGCGAAACCCTATCGCCACGGTGGCGGTAACCTTAGTCGTCGGCTTTGGAGCTGGCATCCTGACCGGGATGTGCATGCGCCGAAGGTAACAGAAACTCGTTTCACCACAAGGAGTGGTAGTAAGCCAGACCCTCCGTGGTTGCGCGCTGCACGCCCCAATAGCCAGCACTTGAGATCTGGCCTCAAATTTGTACGCTGCTTTTGGGCGCCAGGCGTATCCAATCAGCATTATGACCGAGTCAGCTGATGTGATTATTGTTGGTGCCGGAGTCGCAGGACTCACAGCAGCACGACTGCTTGCGGAAGCTGGTCTGCGCGTTCTCATCCTGGACGCGCGTGATCGCACCGGTGGACGCGTGTGGACGATCCACGCTGCGGATGGTGTCCCCGTTGAACTCGGCGCCGAATTCATACACGGACTTCCCCGTGCCACGGTCGAACGTATACGCTCCGGACATCTTGAGGTGCGCGAGTTTGGCGGTCCGGAATGGGTTTACGCGGATGGCCAGCTTCGGCAGAGCGAAGACTTCTTTTCGCGAATCAAGAGCGTACTTGAAAAAATGAACGATCGCGGTCCAGACCGCTCGTTTGCCAACTTTCTTGAGGACTGCTTTCCAGATGAGGATCCCGCGAAACTGTGGGGACTCGAATATGTGGAGGGATTTCACGGCGCGATCGCCGAGCGCATCAGTATGCACTCGCTGGTTCGCAGCAGGGATGCCGAGAAGAGAGTGGAAGGCGGTCGTTCATTCCGATTCGCACGAGGTTATGAGTCTCTACTCGGCGTGCTTGGAGATGCATTGCCTCCGGCCCTCGTCAGCATCCGGCTTAATGCCGTGGTGCGCGCGGTTCGCTGGGCAGAGCAGAATGTCCGCGTAGAAGCTCTGACGAGAAACGGGAGGGCGGAATTTAGTGCTCCACGCGCCATTGTTACGCTGCCACTTGGTGTGTTGCAGGCTCCGCCCGGTGCTCCCGGCGCAGTGCTTTTTGAGCCGGCGTTGGAGGAGAAAGCGTCGGCATTGAAATTACTTTACATGGGGCAGACAATCCGAATCTCTTTAATCTTCAGCGAGAGATGGTGGGAGAAAATAGTTGCTCGCGGCAATGAACCCGGCTCGCTGCACGACATGAGTTTTGTTTATTCCCATCTGGAGTGGTTTCCAACGTGGTGGGCAAGTTCCGCGGCAATGCTTACGGGATGGGCCGCGTCACGTCGGGGTGAACGGTTGAACGGTAAATCCGGCGAGTTCATAAAAGACAAAGCGCTGGACTCACTGAGCGCCATCTTCGGCGTTCCACGACAAGTGCTGGACACCATGCTGCAGAGCTGGCACGTTCATGATTGGCAGGCAGACCCTTTTTCCCGTGGCTCCTATAGCTATGTTGGCGTGGGTGGTGAACATGCACAAGCCGAACTCGCGGCACCGATTGCGAGAACGCTCTTCTTTGCAGGGGAGGCGACCAACAGCGAAGGTCACCACGGTACCGTCCATGGAGCCATCGCGACCGGCGAGCGCGCCGCACGGGAAGTCATGCCCGCGCAGTCGGACTGAAATTGCGTGGGGATTAACCGCGCCAGAGATGGTAGAGCAAGTAGTAGATCACCACGCCAGTTACGGAAACATAGAGCCATAGCCAGTAAGTCAGAGGTGCGATCTTAACGTGTTTGGCATCTTGGCGTTTGAGGCCCCGAGTTAAACTCATCAGGATCATGGGCACAATGACCACGGCAAGAATTGTATGGCTCGTGAGCAGGGTAAAGTAAACCGGACGTCGCCAGCCTTGTCCTGCAAAGTGCAGCACGCCGGCGTGGGCGTGGTAATACAGGTAGCAGACAAGGAAAACTACCGACGTTGAAAATGCGGCAATCATGGTGCGCTTGTGCGCTTCGATTCGCCTCCGGTCGATGAAGCTCTTCGCGGTAACCAGCAAACAGGCGGCTGTGCCGTTCAGGGTCGCGTTAATGGCAGGGAAGTCAGAGAGCGATATCGCTTGCATGTTTCTGTCCTTATGCCGCTGGTTTGGTGCTGCGGCGGTTGGCCACCACAAAGGCCATGCCAAACATCACAACGGTGAACACAACCAGTATCGCAAGACATTTGGAGAGAGCAAACTCCGCCGAGGCCGTGGCCGGGAAGAGCAGACCGCGTAGCGCTTCAGTACCATAGGTTAGCGGATTAATTCGCATCAAAAACGCCATCCACGGCGAGGCAGAGCTGACCGGAAACAACGAACCGGAAAGCAGCCATAATGGAATCAGAAACAGGTTAATGATGGCATGGAAGCCCGAGGTCGAATCCATTGGCCACGCGATGATAAAGCCCAGCGCGGTGAGCGAAAACGATACAAGAAAGATATCCAGAACCACCAGTACAAGTTGTACAAATCCAAAGTGGATTCCGAGCAACGGGGCAATCACCAGGAAAAGTAAGCCCTGCAGAGTTGCCAGTGTGGTCCCACCGAGCACCTTGCCCAGCACAATGACCGAGCGATGCACCGGTGCGACGAGCACGGAAAGTAGAAATCCCTCGTTGCGATCCTCAATCAGCGACATCATGGCGAAGATCGACGTGAAGAGCACAATCATCATCAGCGCGCCGGGAAAGAAGAAATCGAGATAGTTCTGGCCGCTCCCCGTTGTGGGATTTCGAAACGAGTTTCCGAAGCCCGCGCCGATCACCACCCAGAAGATCAAGGGTGAGGCGATAACCCCGACGACACGGCTCAGGTTGCGGTAGAAGCGCACCACCTCGCGCCGCCATAGCGAAAGTGCGGGCATCAGTCCGAAGGTGGTCCCCTTGGTTGCTAACGGAAGCGATGTTGTCTGCGTTGCCAAATTCAGCCCCAATCCTTAGTGTGCGATTCACAGTTACCCTCGAGTGGCCCATTCAAGCCCTCTTTCGGCTTGAGTGGGGAAGTGAGAGGGTGCTTCTTTACCGAAATCGCTTTAGTGCTTCTTCTTTTTGGTTTCAGCCGCACGCTGCTCAAGGCCCTGGGCGTCCTCGTTCCAGAATCGATGCCCCGTGCGACGAATGAAGACATCTTCGAGTGTTGGTTTGCTGACACTGACCGAGTCGATCTCGCCGGGGAAAGCTTCTACCACATCGGTGATAAAACGGTGTCCGGCCTCGCGCTCAATGCGGACGCGGCCATCGTCGAGCACTGCTGCCTGCACACTGAAACGGGCGGCGATATCGATGGCGAGTTTCTGCGGGTTGTGAGCGTCGAGCAGAATCACGTCGCCGCCAATCTCGCTCTTTAACTGTGCAGGTGTTCCCAGTCCGACCAGGTTTCCCTGGCTCAAGATCGCGAGGCGATCACACTTCTCAGCCTCTTCCATCAGGTGCGTGGTCACAATGATGCTTACGCCTTCCTGATCGCGCAGCACTTGCAGATACTGCCACAGGTCGCGACGCGCTCCGGGATCGAGTCCGGTCGTAGGTTCATCGAGCAGCAAAACCTGCGGACGGTGGAGCAGTCCCTTGGCGAGTTCGAGGCGGCGCTGCATCCCTCCGGAGAAGGTTTCAGCGCGATCTTTGGCGCGGTCGGCAAGAGAGACGCGCTCCAACATCTCGGCCACTCGCTTTTTCAGTACCGAGCCGGTGATTCCGTAGAGGTGACCGACGTGGATGAGGTTCTCTTCCGCCGAAAGTTTCACGTCAATGCTGCGCGACTGGAAGACCACCCCAATCTGGCGACGCACGCCACTAGGGTCGAGAGCAACGTCATGGCCGAGGATCAAGGCGCGCCCGGAATCGGGCAACATCAATGTGGAGAGGATGCGAAACATCGTGGTCTTACCGCTGCCGTTGGGGCCGAGCAGTCCGAAGATTTCGGCTCGATTCACCGTGAATGTAACCCCGTTGAGCGCGGTGCGATCCCCGTATTTGTGGCGCAGATCCTCGATCTGGATTACCGTCTCCGGTCCTGTTCTGGTGGAGGCATCGAGTTCTTTTTCAAGCGTCTTGGCGGTCAAATAATAGTCCTCGGTAGTTGCGCAGGCCAGCGCAGATCAAGTCGTGCTGTTGAGCATCATCAATGCAAAGAGCAATGGCAGGTACGTAACGGATGCCTTGAGCAGCGCGCGCGCCAGAGTCTTGCAGCGAGGCTCAGAGGGCGGCAGGCACTCACTCCAGATACGGGCGCAGAAATAGAACAGGGCTAGCCCCAGAACCGACGCACCGACGAAATAAGTCAGACCAGCCATGCCCATCATGGTAGGCGCAAGCGTAGTAGGCAACAGGGCTGCGCCATACATCAGTATCTGGCGGGCCGTGGAGCGTCCATCGCTCTCCACCACGGGCAACATGCGAATGCCTGCCTTGGCGTAGTCATCGCGATAGAGCAGGGCGATGGCATGGAAATGGGGAAACTGCCAGAAGAAAACGATGGCGAAAAGTATAAAGGTTTCGTAATCCAGACGCCCGCGCGCTGCGGTCCAGCCCAGCACACCCGGCATCGCTCCCGGAAACGCACCCACAAACGTACACAGTGGGCTGATTCTCTTCAGCGGCGTATAAATCAGCAGGTAGCAGATCGCAGTGAGAAGGCTGAGTAGCGCGGTGAGTAGGTTCAGTTTCAAAGCCAGCAAGGTAGCGCCACTCGCCGTAAGAACCGCCCACACCGCAATGGCGTGCCCCAATCCCATGGAGTGCGTTACCAGCGGACGAAGCGCGGTCCGCCGCATCAGGGCATCGGTCTTGCGCTCGATGATCTCATTCATGCACGCAGTTCCCGCCGAGACCATGCCAATTCCTGCCAGGGCCCAGAGCAGGTTCAAACTGAGTACAGGCAAACCAGACTTGTGCTCGCCAAAAAAGTATCCGCACCATGCCGTGACCACCACCAGGGTCGTCACGCGAACCTTGGTGAGCTTCGCGTAGTCGCGCACCAGGTCCATGGGGCCGCGCGAGCCTGACAAAGCAACCGGCAGTGGCTGGGTGGCCGCCGTCGTCATGCGCGTACCGTCGATTCGTTCGGAGCTTCGCTCTCTTCCGCTTCCGGCTCAAGATGCCGGTGGATTTGGATTGCCAGGATTACCGTGGTGACGAGCACCAGGGCGCCACAGGCGACGTGTGCCACCGTAGTGACCACCATGCTTAGCAGTGGCACCGAGGCAGACTGGCTCCAGTGCACGCGTGCTACGTAGGTGACCAGTCCCAGTCCGATCTGGAACATGAGCAGCGTTACCAGTATCGCGGCCGGCGTGGCGAGTTGCGGCGTTGTGCGATGCCGCCTGAGAGTGGCGATCACCAGCCAGTTCACCATGCAAACGACCACACAGGCACCAAAGATATGAGGCAGCAACCGGATTCCCGAATGACGAAAAGCAGCGCCCATGATCAGTTGCAACCAAACGGCGAAGACCGTCAGCAGAGCAAGCGTGGTCAGGCGAGGCCAGGCGTCGCGACTGCGCACAACTTCAGGAGGCTGAACCCAGCTTTTGCTGGTGAAAAAGGCCATGCTCACCATGATGCAGAAAAACGTTTGCGCCAGCGTTGCATGCGCAGTGGAAATGGCGGGTGGCAGATAGAAAAGAACGGTCAGTCCACCGAGGATTCCTTGCGCGATTACCGTTCCGAGAGCTGCCCAACCGAGGATGCGCATCCAATGCCGCTGGTCCACACGTTGCGTCCACACGGCAACGACTATGGTGAGCAACCCAATCCATTCGGCCAGCATGCGGTGCCCGTGCTCGAATTTCACTCCGCCAACCAGCGGCGGAATCCGGTAAAGCGAGCCGAAAGAGGTTGGCCAGTCTGGAACGGAGAGTCCTGCATCGTTGCTGGTTACCAGGGCTCCGGCAATGATCAGCAGAAAGACAAAGCCAGCCGTCAGCACGGTAAACAGATGGTGCGCGCAATTATATGGAGTGCTTTGTGCATCTGAAAATTGCTTCATGGAATTCAGATATCTCAATTGACTGCAGCCAATGTAGGATTTCAAAGCCCGCCCAAAATACTTCAGGCGAATGCCCTATTCTATCAACTCTATAGAGAGAAGATGAGAAACCAGAGCCTCGCGATGCAGGGCAATCGCCTCTCTAGCTACATTTTCCCGAAATGCTAGCGCCGAAACCGTGCCGAGTGGCCCATTCAAGCGCTTGAGTGGGGCTGTTGGGCGACTCCGGAACCACTCCAAGCCGCTTTCGCCTTGAGTGGAGCACTTGTCTCAGGAAAGCTTCCGGCCAGTGGAATCTTCGGGGCGGAGAGAGCTGAGACCGAAGGCAGGAGTTTTCGTGAGGGAAGTGGATTGGCGTCAGGTTCGCGGCTGTCGCAGTGCGGTTCGGCGCAGTCGTCGCAGTCATCCTCGCATTTTTCGTCGCGTTCATCGCTGCCAATGCAATCGTTGAAGACTTCTTCGTCGTCAGTGCCGATGTTGTCGATTTGCGGTCTGTCGTCGGCTGGAAGCGGTTTGAGGTTGCGAATGTTGGAGCTGGCGAGTTGGAGCGAGTAGAGGAGGAGTCCGGCGCGCTTATTGTCAATGCGGCGGTCGAGAATGGCCTGCATGATCTCCTGAATGGTGACCTGAACGGCGTTGGCGTCTTCCAGGAGCGGCAGTTCGAGGCCGGAATTGGCTTCCATGCTGAGCGGTCCTCCGATGCGGAGATATCGGCGTCGGCGAGCGCGAGCCTTGTGGTGCCAATAGCAGAAATTGGAGTCGCGCATAGGAATGGCGTTACAGACTTGTCCGTTGGTGAGAATGTGATTGCACTGCTTCTTTTTGGTTCGCATAAATAGGAAAACCGCGCACAAAGGCGCGGTAGGTACCCCTCTATATATCCGTGCAAAAATTTGAAAACAAAATGGTTAGATGGGATTGCAACCCCACATTCGCCAAAGGCTGGCGGATGTGGGCCACCTGTTACTGTTCCCTCTACTTTCAGGATATCAAGTTGCGGGGTCGATCCCCTCACTTGGAAGGAAACTCTATTTAGCGTGGAATGAGAGGGTTGGGGGGAGACGCGCGAGAATTCTTGCTTGACACATTGTGAATCGGGGGAGAAATTGCGCAGTTTAGCGAGTTAATGAGCGATTCCGAATCGTTTTCCGCAAAGTGGGCAAGGTCAACGACACTGCCGGGATTGAGGGCACTGCTACCCACCTTAACGCCGAAGGGCATGGCGTGAAGGTGGGGCACCCGAGATTCCTTGTTGTTCAACTTTTTTAAAAACAGGTGGTCAACATCCGCCTTTTGGCAAACGCGGGATGTGGCCTTAGTGACGTACATCACAACCGTAGTGTGATAAGAATCATGGCTCGGTGTCGCCCTGCGCCGTATCTTTAGCTTGCGGTCGGGATTATGATCGTTCTTCAGGAGATCTCATGAGTGCAAGTTCTCTTTCGGGCGCCAGCCAACATCTGCCGCGCCTTATTTTTTGGGAAGTGACCAAAGGCTGTAATCTCCGTTGCGTGCATTGTCGCGCTACTGCCACCGAGCTGGCTTCTCCCTCCGACCTGCCGACCGAAAAAGCATTGGACATCATCGACCAGATCGCTGCCTTCGCCAACCCCATTCTGGTGCTCTCTGGAGGCGAACCGCTCTATCGCGCCGACATTTTCCGGCTGGCGAAATACGCGACCGATAAAGGCTTGCGCGTGGCGCTCGCCACCAACGGCACGCTGGTGACAAAAGAAATCGCGCAGAAGATTGTGGATGCAGGCGTCAAGCGCGTCTCCATCTCGCTGGACGGCTCGAATGCGGAGACCCATGACACCTTCCGTGGAATTCCCGGAGCGTTCGATGCGGCTGTTTATGGCTTCAAGAATCTGAAGGAACTGGGAATGCCGGTGCAGATCAATATGACGATCGCCCGCCACAATGCCGCCGAATTACCTGCCGTGTTGAACATGGTGCGCGGCCTCGGCGCGGATGCCCTTCATACCTTCCTGCTGGTTCCTGTGGGCTGCGGCGTAGATATCGCCGAATCGCAGATGGTTGCTCCTGAGGAGTATGAGCGCATCCTGAACTGGTTCTACGATCAGGCTGCCACCGGCGAAATCGAACTGAAAGCTACCTGCGCTCCTCATTACTTCCGCGTAGTGCGGCAGCGTCGCGCCGAAGAGCGCAAGCAAGAGGGTTACGGAGCTGCGCCCGCTGCGGTCGAGAGCAAGCCAGCCATTGGCGCAACGGAAATGACGATGCCCGGTTCCACCGGCGTTGCTTTCAAGACCGACTACGAGAAGTTTGGCAAGAGCGGAATTCGCCACGACGGCATGCCGCACCCACATGGGCATCCGGGCGGAGATCCGAACGCGATGAATGCCATGACCAAGGGCTGCCTGGCCGGAACCGGCGTCTGCTTTGTGTCATTCGAGGGCGAGGTTTTTCCATGCGGATATCTGCCGGCCGTCGCTGGCGATTTGCGCAAACAGCCGCTCTCTGAGATTTGGAATGATTCAAAGGTCTTCGCCGACCTGCGCGATACCGGAAAACTGGAAGGCAAGTGCGGCTGCTGCGAGTTCCGCAACGTATGCATGGGTTGCCGCGCCCGCGCTTACGCCGCAACTGGAAACTACATGGCGTCAGAACCCTTCTGTGTCTATCAGCCAAAAGCGATGGCTACCAAGGAATAGCGGCTGGAGAACTTCACACGAAAGGAACGGCGCGGAGAGCCCGCGCCGTTCCTTTTCGTTCAAGAGCACACAACGAACAAGGAACAACACCGTTTCAGACTTGGTGGGCACTGCTTCCCAGGTTATCGCCGAACAGCAACGGCGCGAACCTGGGCAGTTCCTGTTGTTCAACACAAGACCGGATACTACGGTGCGGTCACATCGCCACCGCTCGGTTTAATTCCGAAATCCACCCATCCCACCAGCCCGCTGAATGCATGAACCACCTCGGAAGCCTGGAACTCGCAGTGTCCGAAGCGGTTTACAGATTGTTGTACCAACAGACCGTCGCGGTGTTTCTGCTCGGCCAGCAGGTGATAGACCTGCTCGTGCCAGTAAGGAACCAGCGGGTCGCGCAGGGTATGGAGGGTTACGGTCGGAATCCGCACCTTCCCCGTTGGTTGGTAATAGCGGAACAGGTATTCGAATCCTTCCTCAGTGCCCGCTACTCGTTCGACTCCGGCATTGAGAGCCTTGTCGTTTAGAGAACCGCGGTACCAGACAAAGCGATTGTCGTAGGGGCTCGCCATGTTGGTGCGTGCCAGCACATCGTTCAGGTATCGCACATCAAAGCCGAGCACCTCAACCAACCCCGTAAGGATTTCGGTGGGCGACCCAGCCTCCAGTCCTAGAGCCTCGGCAAGTTGCAAGGTGGGCAGCGTTGGACTGATCGAGGGATTCAGCCCGTCCATCAATTTAAGTGCCACTAGCTGGCCGATGTTTGGCGCGGCGGTTGCCGTTGGGTCATACGGCAGCAGTGGGGTATGGAGCAAAGTTCCGGGAATCACCCCAGGGAAGAAGTAATCGAAGAGAATGCGGGAGTTGCCAACGTACTCGACCTCGAGTGGGCTGCCCCCGATCAGGCCGCACATGGGCAGTGCTCCATCATATTTTTCCGGGAATTGTTCAGCCAGATCAATCACGATCCCGCCGCCAAGGGAGGCACCGACCAGGAAAATCCTGGCAGGCTTTCCGACCTGTCGGATAAAGAGACTGCGCAGTTGATCTGTGTCCCTTGCCCCTTCCTTAATTGCAAAGCCATTTGACGCGAAGCTGGAATACGCGACGGCGAATCCCTGCTGTACCAGGGCATCGCGGAACTCGGCGAAACCGCTGTCGGTGGGCAGCGAGATTGGTTCCTCTGGGTCCACGATGCCGTGCGCATAGAGCACCAGTTGGTGATTCCAGACCGCGGGCGTCACAATTTGATAGAGCGAGCCGTCCGCGGCGGTGCCGCTGATAACCTGCTGTGCGCTGGCGCTTGCCAACGCGAAAACAACGGAGCACAGCAGTACAACGCTTGTACGAATACTTGAGTGTCGATTCACTGAAGCCTCCGTGGGCGCAGCTCCTGCTCCGCGAGCAGAGCACGCCAAGAGGGTAGACGTTGAACTTTGCCCTAGGGATGGCTGAGGAGAGAAAAAGAGTTCTGCCGGACTCCGGTTTCGGTCCCACGGGTGAAGCCGATGTGCCTATAGCCCCCCGGCGCCGCTCAAGCCTTCCGAGCAGTTCCAAGCCTTCCAGCCAGCGATCTTGCATGTCTTCAATCTCGCTGGATGCATCTTTCTTAAACCTTGGCGCGGTTGTTGACCAACTGAAAGGCCTCTCAGTCAATTACAAAGATTCAAGCGGCACCCGGGTTCTTCGCTGCGCTCAGAATGACCCACGACCGACGACAAAAAAAAGCGCGCCCTGGTGAAGGACGCGCTCAGATATTGGTGCGAAACGCTTACTGTTGCGGCTTCTCGAAGAGCTTCGGGTCCACCGCGGCGTTCACTTCCATGGCGCTCAAGGTCATACTCCCACCAGGTTCGTCACCGTTGAGCATCTCAAACTTCGTCGGATACTGTAGTCCGTCGAAGCTCTTCCATGCCGAGTATTTCATTGTCATTGTCGATGGGCCATCATGCCCAACCTCGGTGAAACGTTCCTGCAACAGATTTCCGTCCGGGCCAATCCACCAGCGCGTCAAAGCGCCGTCGGCATTCACATCCACGACGGTGGCTTCGACCTCACCAAGTTTCTCCTTGGCGTCGGCGGTAAAGGTGTACTTCGGGTCGGCGGTGTGTTGCAGCACGTTCACGAAATCGCGTTTCAGCGCTGTTATCTGCGAGTTGCGCATGACGGGAGGAAGCTCCCGCACCTGTGAACCCATTGCCATGAAGGCGCTCGCGGGGGTCACAACCTGGAGCACCTCCCCCTGCGGCAGAGTCATCTTCTGAACCTGTTTGTCGGGATACACAATGCTCTGATCGATCTTCAACTCCGCGCCCTGCTGTTCGAGGACCATGATCTGGTGCAGCGTTTTTACTGCATTGATTCTGGCTTCACCGCCCATCGCATGCAGTAATTTTGCGGTTGCGGCCATTCCCTCGGCGTTGCTGCCTCCCGGTTTGGGGGCTTCGCCGCTGGTTTCCGCCGTTGGGATCGTGATATCGATCGGTGTCACAGGACCAAGCGCGGCGAGTTGCTTTTGGAAATCGCCGACGTTGCCTACTACCAGCACTTTCAACTCTTCCTTGTGCACATATTTATTGGCAACGCGAAGGACATCGGCAGCAGTAACCTTCTCCACGCCGGCGCGATACCGTTCGAGAAAGTCCCTCGGGTATCCGAAAAACTCGTAGGTCTGCTGCTCGCGCAGAACCTTGACTGGCGTGTCGAAATTGAAGATGAAGGAATTCAAGATGGCATCCTTCGCGCGCTTCATTTCCAACTCGCCCGGTACCTCCTTTTTCAACAGATCAACCTGCTCCCACAGACCTTTGATCGCCTCCGTAGTGGTCTCGGTCTTGGTTCCGATCTGGAGGACAGTCAACCCTGGATGATCCCAATTGCTGCCGACGCCGCCGCCAACCGAATAGGCCAAGCCAGCCTTGGTGCGCAGGTTGCTGAACAGTCTCGACGAGAACCCTCCGCCGAAAATTTCGTTCATCACCTGCACGGCAAAATAGTCGGGATTCCTGCGCTCGATTCCCATGCCTATCATGCGAATTTCACTCTGGTTCACGTCGTTTTTGTCTACCACATAGATTCCCGGCTTTGCCGGTGAAATCGTGACTTTTGGCTCCTCAACCTTCTCTCCCTTTGGCCACTCGCCGAAGGCCTTTCGCAGTGTTGCTTCCATCTGCCCAGAGTCAAAGTCTCCCACCACGCCGAGGATGATGTTATTTGGAGAAGTATGTTGCTTATGCCATTTCAGCAGGTCCTCGCGGGTTACGGTTGCGACGGTGGCATACTCTGGAACCCGCGCGTAGGCGCTGTTCTTGCCATAACCCAGAATGTCCTGCTGCATTGAAGCAATGTCGTCAGACTCATCATTCCGGCGCGAGATGCTACTGTTCATCTGCTTCTTTGCTAAGGCGAGTTTGTCATCACGGAAGGCCGGAGTACGCAACAAATCCACGAAAATCCCAAGAACGCCAGTGAAGTCGCCCTTCAGACAATTGAAGCTGATGCTGGTGTTTTCATTGCTGCCGGCGGTTTCCACCTTGGCTGCGTGCGCCTCCAGATAGTCATCCAGCTGATCGCCTGAAAGCTTTTCTGTACCGCCCGTACGCCATGTCTCACCGTACAATTCCACCAGTCCGGTTTTTGATTCCGGCTCGGAATCGGCCCCGCCGCGAATCATGGCCGAGCCTGAGATTAGCGGCAGTTCGTGATTCTCCGTCAGGTACAAAGTCAATCCGTTTGCAAACACCACGCGCTTCGGTTGCTGAGGTTTGAACGGCGGCAGCTCAGGAATTGCAATCTGCTTCCAGTTGGATGGAATACCGGGAGTCGCGGCCGGAGCTGCCTTGGGCGCGGTCTCCTGTTTTGTAGCATCGTTCTTGGTTGCTTCCTGCGCCTGCATGGATCCCAGCAACAACGCGGCACCAAATGCCGCTATTAGGAATTGTGTCCTCATCGCTGTTCTCCCTTCGCCGCGCCCTTGGTTTCCATGACCCCGACCGTGCGGTTGGTTTCCACGAAAACCTCGTTGGCCACGCGCTTCACGTCGTCGCTTGTCACCGCGTCAATCTTATCGATCCGCCGGAACAACTCTCGCCAGTCGCCATATTTCAGTTGATTCTGTGCAAGGTTGATTGCCAATCCCTGGTTGTTGGCGAGACTGCGCAGCAACGCCGCCTTGGAGCGCGTTTTTACCATCTTCAACTCGTCGGCGGTCACCCCGTCAGTCTTGATTTTGTCGATGACTTCGTGGATGGCGGTTCCCATTTCAGCGGCGCTGTGGCCCTGCGAAGGCACCGCATAAAATGCGTACAGGTTGCGATGCTTGTCCGCCGGAAAGCCGCTGAAGCCTGCTGCGGCGACGGCAATCTTCTTGTCGCGAACCAACGAGCGATAGAGTCGCGATGTACGGCCTTCACTCATCACACTGCTAATGACGGAATACACCGGATCATCCTTGTCGCGGTAATTTGGTTTCTGGTAGCCCTCAATGTAGAAGGGTTGCGAAGGATCGCGCAGCGAAACCGAGCGCTCGGAGTTCTGCTTGATTTCCTGGGTGAAGTATTCTTCCGGCTTAGGTCCTGAGGGGATGCGTCCGAAGTATTTCTCCACTACGGCGAAGGTCTTTTCCGGGTCAAGGTCACCCACCACGGCCACCGTCATGTTGCTCGGAACGTAGTACGTCTTGAAGAAATCCGTCGCGTCGGTTGCGGAGAAGTGTCTCAAATCGCTGGGATAGCCGATACTCGGACGATGGTAGGCACTGCTGTCATAGGCGACGGAGAGGAACTGTTCGACCAGGCGGCCGGTTGGAGATGAGTCGGTGCGCATGCGACGTTCCTCCATCACCACATCGCGCTCTTTGTAAAACTCGCGCATTACCGGATGCATGAAGCGCTCCGACTCAAGATACGCCCAGAGTTCGAGGCGGTTGACGGGAAGGGAATAGAAGTACTGAGTGCTGTCGAGACCGGTAGATGCGTTAAGTCCTACACCACCATTTCGTTCGATGATTTCGCCGAATTCATTCTTTACGACGTACTGATCGGCTACTTCGCGAGCCTTCTCCCAGACTGCCTTCAACTCCGCAATCTTATTCTCGTCGCGATTTACAGTACGGTTGTTTTCACGATCGTAGTCGGCGTAAGCGGCTTCAACTTTGGCCAGGGCCTCTGTTTCCGCAGTGATATTGGTTGTGCCGATGTTGTTTGTGCCTTTGAAGGCCATGTGTTCCATCATGTGCGCCAGCCCGGTTTTACCCATTGGGTCCTGCGCGTCGCCCGCGTCCACCAGCGTGTAGAAGGAAAAGACGGGTGCCTGGGGACGGCTTAGGAGCAGCACGGTAAGTCCGTTGGGCAGGGTTTTGACGTGAACACGTTTTTCAAATGACGCTAGGTCCTGCGCAAGCGCTGTCTGCAAGGCGCAGAACAGCACAAGTAGAGGAAGGTAGGCTTTCAACCGGCTCATCGTGCCTCCGCGGAAGCCGTGGAAGCTTCCGAACTGAAGAGTTTACAGCCCCATCACAGGCGCTGTCGAACGCCCATCCGGCTCGGCATGGGGCCGTGCGCTGCTGTTACACTTCGAAAATCTTGTACGGTGTGGTTACTCCGGTGGCTTGCAGAATCGCCAATGCGACATTATGTACGGGAACGCCCGCCGTGGTCTTCCCTGTAGGCGAGCCGTGGTGCGCATGTCCATGCAGGATGAGGGTTGCGCCATGCCGGTCCGCTACTTCACCCAGACGCGAATTTCCGAGGTACGGATAAATTTCCTGCGGCTCACCGATCACCGTCTCACCGATGGGGGCGTAGTGGAGCACGACGACGCGGCGGTCGGTTCGTAGTTGTGCCATGGCACGCTCCAGTTTCAAGGCTTCATTGATGGAGACCTGTACGAAAGCTTTTACCTCGGGCTCGCCGAAAGCCGTGAGAGTGCCGCGTCCGAAGCCTCCAAGGAAGCCTTTAGTTCCGGCAAAGCCAACGCCATCACGTTCGTAACCGCTGCCATCAAGCACCTTGATTCCTTCGGTAGCCATGAGCCGCATGAGTTCGTCCTGCTGGCCACTCTCGAAATCGTGATTCCCCAGAACCGCAACGATGGGGATGCGTAGCCGCACGAGCATGGTGAGCAAGGAATCCATTTCCGCTGGCCGCCCGTAATTGGTAAGGTCTCCGGCGATGACCAGCACATCGGCTTCATCGCGCACACGCGACATCTGGTCGCGAATCTTGTCGTAGTTCTGCGGACTGTAATGGAGATCCGCGACCGCCGCAATTCTCATCGAACTCCCTTGCCTGGGACTCGGCAATGTAGCAGGTGAGCGCTTATACCCCTCGCTGCACAGCCTTACTTCTCGATCTGCAACTGCTTTCTCACGGCCCTCATCTGCTCATTCAGATTGGTCATGCCCCACTCTTTCGCATCAATCGCAAACATCTTGTCGTCAATCAGGCTGCCTCGGAAAACAGCGTGCGGATCAGGATGATCGAGTTCATTGCGCAGCCGCGACAACAAGTCATTCCAAAGCGCGCGGGGAACGAACTCAGAATGAGCGGGGTAGACATACTGATACAGCACGAGCGTCCAGAGCAGCACCATCCAGTGCTCGCCGAGCACAGCCAATACTCGCGTCCAGTCCAATCGGCCTGCGGTTCCGTAGATAACGTGGACAATGTCGGCGCCGTCGAAGCGCTCGCGTCGAGTGACGAAAAGCTTGGAGGCAATCAGTTCCTCGGCTGCCAGCACCTTCACTGGAATGCCAAGAACTTCAGCATGGCTGGCGCGGTCAATCCATTCGCGATGCACACTGATCACCGCATTGCTCATGCCGGTGATGAGGTCAACGAAAAATTCTCCGCGATGGGCCTTGCAGAGCCACACCTGATCGCACACCTCAGTTTCAAAGCCATCCGAGGTAAGTGCATCGAGCGCTCGGGGCATATCCTCGCGTGGGAGAAACAGGTCAAGATCCTTGGTGTCGCGCCAGATTCCGGTGTGCTGATGCAACGCAAAGGCGCCGCTTACCGCGAACGGAATATCCTTCGCGATGAACAGGCTGAGCACTGCGGCGTACATATCCCGCTGCTCCGGCGTAAACTTCGGAGGCGTGGAGCTACTTACCGGAAGCACGTTATGTTCGGCGGCAGACACTGACCCTTGGATGAGATTTTTGAGGGCGGTGTTGCGGACGGAATGCAGGTTAGTAGAGTCCCGGTTCACCAGCAGGGCGTGTTTTCCAGCGCCGGTGTACCCATAACCACTGATCGGGATGGGCGCGAACGGCTTGCTCAATTGCAGCAGTGTAGTTCTGGGTGTTGGCAATCGCGTCTGCATCATCGTCACCGGTGGAGATGGTCGGAATTGCCGGTTCAAAGCGAATGCGGTACTTGCCCTGCGCTTCATCCCAAATGGTGAAGGCCGGCAGGACAGCAGCCCCGGTGCGCATGGCGACTCGGGCGATTCCCCCAGCGGTGCATGCAGGCACGCCAAAGTAATTTACGAAGACGCCTTGAGGCGGGGTCATGTTCGTGTCCATGAGCGCGCCAACCGTTTCACCGCGCTTCATGGCCGCAAATAGGCCGCGCGCATACTCATCTTTGTCGTGAGTCTTGTTGCCATGCAGTTCGCGCAGACGGCGCACCCAGCGGTCGAGCAACGGATTATCCAGGTTGCGCACGACGATGTTCAACCAATGGCCGTGCATGGAATGGACAAAGGAACCGATCTCCCATCCACCGAGGTGCGCGGTCATGAAGAGCACGCCCTTGCCACGGTCTCGTGCCGCAAGGTAATTTTCCAGTCCGTCGTACACAGCGATGCGGTCGATGCTCTCAAGAGTGTAATCAGGAAACTTCGGAATCTCTGAGAGCAGCCGTCCCAGCGAGCAGTAGACGCCTTTCAAGATGCGTTCGCGTTCGGCGTTGGATTTTTCAGGGAAGGCAAGTTCGAGGTTGCGCATGCCGACCCTCCGCAGGCGCGGGTGGCCCCAATAAAACAAGATGGCGATGCAACGGGCAAAAGTGCGCGCCACCGGACGCGGCAACCATCGCAGCGTCTGTGCGATGAGCCACACAGGAAGATACTCCAACCAGAAGCGCATGAGCAGAAGTTGACCCTATCAAATTGCGAGTTGGAAGGTCAAACAGAGGTCAGTTTGTCCACAAACCAGACCGGTGCAAATTCCCGAGAGCTCGTAGTGCGCTTAACCGCCGACGCGTTCAAGAAAGTGCTCCCGACGTTTCTAGATCATGACCGCTGGCCCACATCCGCCATCTCCTGGCAGATGTGGGGACGATCAAACGACGTTTATTTTCCCGCGTACTTCGACAATGTATCGTGCCAGATTTCAGCTTCTTTGGGAGACTCGATGTTGCCCAGGAGGATGGTTCTGAAGGGAACCATGCGGCCATAGAAATCGCGAGTATCGTCCTTGTGCTCGGAGATGGCCGCGCCATTGATGGAGATTCCTGCAAATACGCCGCGGGCGCGCGAGTAGGTGAGGACCTGGGCTCGCATCTTCCAATCGGTGGAGGCATCGGCATGGCGGCCGACGGGACCGGCAGCTACGCTGGCATCAGCGCCTAGTTTGAACTTGCTCTGGAGCAGGTTGTTCATGCCTTGCTCGTTCATGATGAACATGATGATATCGGCGGCCTGTCCTCCAATCTGGAAGCCGAAACTCCCGCCCTTGATGGTGAAGAATGCGGGCGCGCTCCAGCCTTTGTCAGTGCGGCAACTGGCAACGCCCTTGCCATAGGCTCCGCCGACTCCGAATGCAGCTTTCAACATGCTTGGAATCACGGCGATGCACTTGGCGTTGTCGATCACTTCGTTGGGCACTCCACTGTCGGGGGCCGACATGATTTCTTTGATGATGGTGGCGCTGCTTTGCAGACGGTCAACGTCATCGTCGCGGTTGCCGGCCAGGGCCGCAGTGGTTGAGAGAAGGACAACGAGCGCAATCAGAATTTTCTTCATGTAGTTTCCTTCCAGCGGGTTTTTGGAACCGCATTTCGCATGATAACCCTTTGCAGGGCTTTAGAGTTTCGAGGGGGAGTGGCCATGAGGATGCCAGCGACTTTCCGTAAAGTGGCATACTGCCGAATCTGCGAGCGGAAAGGTTTGATTTATTTGAGGTGCCTACGATTTGAGCGACGCAGCGATTCCTCGCGCCGCCCGTCATGGCAACATAAAAAAGCAACTTCGAAACCTTACCTTACCTATTTGCTACGAGAGAGTGGGTAATGGCATGGACGGATAAGGCAATACGGTTTTGCACGCCAACCTTGCGCATTAATTTAGCGACGTGCGCCTTCACCGTGCGTTCCTCAATTCCAAGGGCTGCACCAATTTCTTTATTCGAACGACCGGCGACGAGCAGTTCGAGCACCTCTTTCTCGCGGTCGGTGAAGGTCACGCGGCCAGCTGGAAAGATTCTTCCGGGAGAGGTGGTGACGCGCTCGATGAAAGTGGAGAGGACGCGGCGCGGAGCCCAGACCGAACCCTGGTGAACTATGCGAATTGCCATCGCGAACTCATTTGGGCTGGCGGCTTCATCGACGTATCCCTTAGCACCTGCGGCCAAGGCCTTGAGAATCATTTCGTCGTCGGCTCCTGCGCCAGTGACGAGGATACGCAGATCAGGACGCTGCGCTTTGAGGCCGGCCATCACGTCGAAGAGATTCTGGCCACCACGGCTCCCGAGCAGGATGAGATCAGCATCGGCGTTGCTGGCAATGTCGCTGGCGGATGCTGAGACAAGTTCCATGTCCGGTTCGGAATCGAATAGCGCGCGAAATCCAATGAAACGAAGTGGATCGCTCTCGACAACAGCAATCTTCACTTTGGTCGAAGGAGCTGGAGCTTCATACGATTCCGCGCCCTTTTTCTTCGCAGGAGACGCGGCGGGTGTGGGTGACTTTGATGTCGGAAGATGCGCCATGCTCTAAGCATACTCAGGTTTTGGCCAAAAATATAGAAATGTAAACCGTTCGACGCTGTACGCAGGGACAGGACCGAACGGCCATAATCCAGCGTGTCTGGATGTAAAGCGGCCACTGCCTGACGAGACAGCGGATCGATCAGGGGATGACCTTGTGGAGGAACTAAGGAGATTCTTCTCAGGTTCCTAAGTGCTCCTCTGCATTCCAGTGTTGGCGGCGTTCAGGCAAACTCCCCTCATTACCCGAACGGCAGATTTGGACTACCGCTCTTCGCTGGGCAAATTCTCTGGGGGAATGCAGCACAGGGGAGGGTGGGGGTTCAGGAATGCGGGCCGCGCATGGACAAACCTGTCCCGCGGCCTGTTCTTCCATCAAAAGTTCGCTCGGGGCTTCGTCTGTTCAGCAGGAGCAATGACTCGTAGCCACGTACTTGCCGGACTATTACTACTCATTTTGACGCCGGCAGCGGCTCTCGCCGCAGAGGCGCAAAGTTACCCGCATGAAATTGCGCCCGGGCACTCCCATGAAATCGAAAGTCTGGAACTGCAATTCCTTGCCGCGAAGAATCCAGCGCAGCGCAAACACATTGTTGCTGATCTGAAAGCACTGATCGCGGCAAAAAGCAGAGCGGAAAACGATACGGAAAACAGCCGTGTCGATAACCCGGTGGCTAGCCGAATCGGCACCCCGGATGATAGTTTAGCGAGTATCCGAAACGGTAATACGAGGGGTATTCCAACCAGCTTCCCTGCTGGTATTTCAGCTGAAGACACGATAGCGCTGAATTCAGCCGTAACGGCAATGCTGCCAGAGGCTGATTCTGCCGAGGAAGCCGAAGATCTGATGAAGATCGCATCGGCGCATCCAGCGGGCCCAATCGCCGGTGGGGGCAGCCTTCCGAAGGATCGCGAATTTCTGGTGAACGCACGGAAAGCGGCGCGTGCAGCGCGCCATGCCGAGGGAGATGTGGAAGCACTGGCCGACATCCGGATCGACCATTTACGGAAGGATAGCCTGGGGCGCGATGGCTTGACCTTAGCTCATCTGCAGCAGGTCTGGCGAATCAACAGCGTACAGGGAGCCAGAAGTTTTTCGCCACGTCCGGTGATGTATGCGTCGATGAGCGAGATGCTTTACATAGTCCGGGCGCGCGTGCTGAGGCGTCACGGAGAAGAGACGGAAGCCACGGCTTCCGCAGACCGGCCCGTGGTGGAGCGAGCCTCATCGATGTACTTCGACTCGCGTGAGCGCGAACTGCACTTTTCGCACCTGGGGCCGGGAGATGTGGTCGAAATCGAATATTACCTTGCACCTGCTACAGAGGTGAATCCCTGGGCGGGATACTACGCGCGGTTGGACATGTTCCGCGATTACTTTCCTACGCGGTTGCGGCGACGAGTAGTGATAGCACCGGAAACGATGAAGCTCTATACGGTAGAGCGCGGATTGCGGCCGGCGGTGGTGCGGCAGAGCGGTGGGGAGACCACGCGCGTCTGGGAGGCGCAGGATCTCAGCGCGCAAGCCTTTGAGCCGCTCTCACCGGGACCAAGCGCGAGCGGGCCTTATCTGCATGTTTCGACGATAGGTTCGGTGGAGGAGTTCGGCCACTGGTACAGCCGGTTGCTAGAGCCGGGACTAGAGCTCGACGCGAATCTGCGAATGGTCGCACGGCAGATTCTGGAACGCAACCTGACCACGCAAGAGAGAGTACAGGCAGTGTATGAGAGCGTGCAGCGAAGCACGAAGTACATTGCGTTCGAATTTGGCGTGCATAGCTACCAGCCGTATGCGGTTTCTACCGTGGAGCGGCGCGGTTTTGGCGACTGTAAAGACAAGGCAGCAATGATCGTTGCACTGCTTCGGGCTGTGGGCGTTCCGGCTGAATTTGCCATGGTTCGTACGCGTTCGGCAGGGAATGTGGCTGACGAAGCTTTTTCAGTGCAATTGTTTAATCACGCCATGGCCTATGTTCCAGAGTTGAATCTCTACCTTGACGGTACGGCCGAATACGCATCGCTTGGCGAGCTTCCTCCTGATGATCAGGGCGCAATGGCAATGACGGTGGACGCAGAGGGAAAGGCGATCTGGCGGACTGTGCCGTTTTCGCCGCCCGAGTCAAACCGTGTGACTCGCGAGGTGAGGGCACGAATCAGTCGCGATGGGCAGGTTGAGTTCTCGTCACAGACGAAATTCGAAGGCTACTTTGCGGCAGAGCAGCGCCGGAGTTGCGAGACGAAAGATCTGGCCGGGAGCTATAAAGCTTCGCTGGCCCAGTTCTATCCCACAGTAAAGATCGGACGTGCAGTTGCGGAAGGTACGGCTCGCGCCTCGCACGCCGTGGATCTGACGATTGAGGGTTCGATAGATGCAGCTCATGGAGAGCACGAAGTCACGTTACGGAGTTCGCTGAATACTGCGGGATTGAAGAGGAAATACGCGGCGGAACGCTCGCGACGGAATCCGGTGCTGGTGCCGGTGACGCCGAGCGAGCACGAAATGTTTGACTACGAATTGCCCGAGGGCGCAGAAGCCACGCTGCCCGCAGACACGAAGCTGCATACCGCGTTTGGAAGTGTTGAAGTGAGCTACAGACAGAACGGGCGCAAGCTGCGGGTGGAGACCTACACGGAACTGCTTCCACTGACCGTGGCGGTTGATGACTACGCCGCGTTCCGGGCATTCTGCCGCGCGGCGGATGAAGCTCTGCAACGGGAAGTGAGGATCGCACTGCGATGAGAATCAGGTCCTGGATCGCGATGGCGGCAATACTGGCTGCAGGCACGGTTTTGCTTCCGCAAACCGGAGTCGCACAGACCGTGGAAACACGGCGCGTACCAGGGTTGAGCCGATCCAAGGACAAGGCGTTGCAGGCAATGATCAACGCGCAGGAAACCGACGACTTGAAGCGGATTGCAGACGAGGCGGAACTGCTGGAGAAATCGCGCGAGGCAGGTCTGCTTACGGACTGGCACCTTGATGGACGCTTTGAGCACCGCGGCAAGGATGAGTTTGATCGCGAGTATCCGCCAGAGAAGGCTGCGGTAGCGCAAGGCGCGCAGAGACGCTTTGAACGGGGCCGGTACGAATTAATGTTTCCTGATGGGACCTTCGCCCTGCCAAAGGAATTGGCCGGACTGAAGGGTGTGTTCTATGCGAATTCGAGCACGTACCTGACTGGCAGCGGAGAATGGTACGTCTACGTGGAGAGCGGTTCTGAGGCGGTGGTTTTTGTGGATGGCCGTCGGGCCGTGACGCGCGGGCCGAAGGCGACCGGCGTGCGGCGTGGGAAAATTCATGTTGATAGCGGCTACCACTCGGTGCTGGTGAAATTCAACGCGCAGGCAGCGCCATTCCGGGTGGCGATTCTGCCTCCAAACTCGGGATCGAGGCGGAAGAATAATACTCCGTATTTGCAGGCCTCACCGGCAGCGGAAGACATGCTGGCAGAGAGCGGAATTAGCAGGCCACCCAAGGTACAACCTGGAAACTGACGTGTCTTCAGGACCGTTGCTGAACTCAAGCTGGTCAAACGCGGAGCGCCTGCAATGATCCCACATTCGCCAAAAGAAGGCGGATGTGGGCCACCTGTCTGGAAACTGACGTGTCTTCAGGACCGTTGCTGAACTCAAGCTGGTCAAACGCGCAGCGCCTGCAATGATCCCACATTCGCCAAAAGAAGGCGGATGTGGGCCACCTGATTTTCCTTATTCCGCGTACTCGTGGCGGAAGTGTTGGTAGCTGGCGACGCTGCGGCGCTCGGCGTCCTCGGCAAATTTCTCACTGATACGGCTGAGAGCTGCGAAGATTTGCGTGGCGCGATTGACGTACTCAGGAGCGCTATCCCACACGGCTTCGAAGCGCTCGGGATACTCGCTGGCGAGCAGTGCGAGGCCACCGGCCACGGATGCAATGCCAAGATTGCGACGGCCAGAAAGGGCCAGCACAGCACCTGCTCCCACGGCAGTGCAAACCAACGCTTTCTTCCAGTTCTGCATGATTTCCTCCGCCGGTAAGCGACCGGCTATCGTCGAATATTCCTGAACTTAGACAGCCAAAACACATTAGCTGTTGCTTGCCGGGAGCGGATAGCCTAGCCCGGAAGCAACTCCGCCATCCATTGTACCTGCGGATTCGCACCAGCGAATAAATTGGCGTTTCCAACGACTTCGATTTTCAGAATCGCATGTCCAGCAACTGCGGAAAACCGGTTCAGGCACTACGCTCGGAAGGCGGAGCAGGGCTGCGCTTACGCGCTCTTCGCATGGGTGCTGGGACTACACCTTGCCGCGCTGCCGGTTTTCCGCTGCCAATCTCGACAGCCGTTGGAAGTTGCTGGTGGCGGCTGAGGACGGGGGCAAAAAGATCGCCATCGCGCTCGACTCGTTCAAGCACCTGGGGAGCAGTGAATTCAAGTTCCGCTGGGTCGGCAGAATCGAGGCAGTGCGTGACCTCTGCCCAAGTGACCGGAGTGGAGACCGTGGGACGCGGACGGGCGCGCAGCGAATAGACAGAAACGGTCGTCTTGTGTTCGTCGTTCTGGCTCCAATCCACCAGAACCTTGCCCGGACGCATGGATTTTTTCATATCACTGACGACAAGCTCCGGATGCTGGCGCTCGAGGTTCAGGGCTAAGCTATGCGCGAAGGGCTTGGTTTCGTCGTAGCTGATTCCGGAGTTGAGCGGGACATAAATCTGCAGTCCTTTGGAGCCGGATGTTTTGGGGAAGCTGCGCAGTCCATGTCGGGCGAATGCGTCACGCACCCAAAGCCCGACCTGGCAGCACTGGACGATGTTCGCGGGCGCACCAGGATCAAGATCGAAGACGATGCATCCAGGGTGCGGCATGGCCGAAGCATTGGAAAGCGAGGTATGCAGTTCGAGCGAGGCCAAATTAGCTGCCCACACAAGAGTGGGGAGATTCTGGACCACGCAGTATTCCATCCAGCGGTGATTGCCTTCGCTCCATATAGGAGCCGTCGCTACCCATTCCGGGCGATGACGGGGACAGTTCTTTTCGTAGAAGAACATTCCGTCCACGCCGTTGGGATAGCGTTTTAGAGTGAGCGGGCGTCCGGCAAGATGAGGCAGTAACATCGGGGCGACCCGGACGTAGTAGTCGATCACCTGTCCCTTGGTGAAGCCGCTTTCCGGGTAGAGGATCTTATCAAGATTGCTGAGAGTCAATCGGCGACCGTCAACATTAACGATGGATTCGCGGC
>Ga0316231_1000956_pt1 | contig 35957 bp, 29 predicted proteins | sample TBH18027metaG_FD_206002 | JGI IMG/M metagenome (GOLD analysis project Ga0316231, IMG submission 206002) | Freshwater microbial communities from Trout Bog Lake, Wisconsin, USA - TBH18027 | ecosystem: Environmental > Aquatic > Freshwater > Lake > Hypolimnion/Profundal zone | place: USA: Wisconsin... | reverse complement strand
TACGAGATAGAATATGATCAAAAAGGAAATGTTATCTGTAGACACTTAAAATTGAACTCTGCAAAAGGTAGCAAAAAGTAAGGCAGGAATTGCTCCTGCCTTTTCTGCGCCTAGAATTTAATTGCAATATATTGTCCATCTTGAATCGGTTGGTTCTGTAGGTTCTCTTGTGGGAGTATACCGAAATGCCGGAGAACTTTCTTTGCTCCCATGTATGACCCTTTAAAAGTATGCCTTACAGGGATTCCGCTTGTTTGCTCTCCGGGAAGTGGTAAGATGCCAAGTGCTTTGTTTTCGGCATCATAGCCGAGCATACAGTACTGGCTTTTACCAAGTAGGGAAGTAGCTGGCTTATTAAAAAAGATTCGTCCATTAGCCTTAACTTCCACTGCTGGTTCAGTTGATTTGGGGAGTCTTTTCCTCTTAGGCTCAAATAGGGTAAACGAGAATGGCATAAATAAAACCTCCTTGATTTTGCTCTTAGTACCAGTATGTACAATAACGTCCAAATTTATAACATATACTGGAAGAATGAAAAAGTTAAGGCTGTATCCACCCAAAGGACAAGGAAGTATGGGTAGAATATCCATGAGCAGTGACAACGAAAAATAAGTGAGTGGTCAAATAGGCACCGGTTAACTTGGAATAATGGCCAAAATTCAGGGATCTGGGCAAACAATAATAGCGGTAAATGAAAAAGGGTGGTGGTTTGGCCGAGATAAAAAAAGGGAACACTTTATATTGTGCGGTTTTATTTTTACAGACCCGGAGTAGAAGGGGTTGCATATTGCTCGTCGAAATATGATTATTACAAGGTTGGGTGCAAATACGCATGTATAAGGAGGTGAGTACATGGATTGTTTTGAGGCGTTACTAGGTAGAAGAAGCTGCCGACATTATAAAAGTGACCCAGTAGAAAAAGATAAGATTACAAGGATGCTCGAAGCGGCTATTTATGCCCCATCTCCTACCAATAGACAACCGTGGGAGTTCATTGTAGTTAACAACCCTGAATATAATAAAAAGGTTAAAGAAATCGGGGAAATTACTAAAGTTAAAGTCGCTGAAAGAAGCGACTGGAAGTGGATGCCTAATTTTAATATAGACTTCCTATTAAAGGCACCAACATTGATTGTGGTCGTAGGCGACCCATCAAGAAACGGTGGTGAGCAATTTTTAGATGTTCCAAGTCCGGGCTATATAGCTGGCTGTAGTTGTGCGGTTCAAAATATGATGCTCGCGGCTTATGACCAAGGATTAGGAACTCTTTGGTGGTCTTTATTCGAGAAAAAAGATGTCAGAGAAATATTCGGTATTAGCGAAGACAGAGACCCCATAGGCATTATTTGCGTAGGTTATCCGGAAAGACTAGGAACTGCTCCTGCCCGTAAAGGTCTTAACGAAAAAGTCAGGTATATAGATTAAAAGTAGTCACGATTATCAGTTCAAAATTTATTCTCAAAAAGTGAGCTGAAAATAGCCAGTCTCGTCGGTCAGTTCACAAATGTTTAATATTACCCTAAGGCATGAATCGAGTATTATCAACCTCGCCAGTTCACGAGTATAATATCCATAAACAGCGAGTGTGTCTCCAATGAATAGAGTTGGTAACTGGTTAATATAGACCCTTAATTGTCTCAGGTTGAATCAATAGGGATGTGAGGATATGGACAACATCATGATGCGCTTCGACACAACAATTTGTCACAAGGTTTTCTTTGACACTGGTGAAGGTGGAGCAAACCATACACTGGTGCTGATAAGTAATCTCGATGGTATAACGTTCGTCTTATCATAAGCTCGTAGCAAGGACGAAGGCATGATTTCTCCGTGTTGCCTTCTGCAGCTTAATCGTTATAAAAAGTTGAATGACATAAAAGTGGCCAGACTTACTATCCACCCCCCCAGATGAAAATCGCTCTGAGGGTATTCTGTGAAAATACGACGCTACAAACCCGCGTCGTTGCTGGATCGAAATTCAACAATTTTCATGGTATCATCGCCACCTGTCAGCATCCACCAGTACACCAAATAGGTTCCAGCCCAATCAAAACCCCCCTTCCTTCTTTGATATGAGCCAAGTGAGGAGGGGTTTTTCATGTCCTATATCATTGTTGGTGGCGTAATCATTGCAGTCGCAGATCAGAATGATACCGCAGAACTACTACGTTTATTCCGGGAGGAGGCGACTGCATAGAGCGGTCGCTTTTTTTATGCTTTCTTTATGGCCACGTTGGTTCTTATCCAATCATCGCAGGCTTGTCTAGAATTCACTGCGTATGATATCAATCCAAACGTAGAAGGGCGGCAGTGCATAGATACCATGGCAATAACGGGTGAGGGTGGTTACCCGTTCTTAAGAAGTTTTGAGGAAAAGAATAAATAGTTCGTAAGCATATATCTCAAGAAATGTCGGAATAAAAGGATTTTGGAACACTTTGACGAAAATATCTATAAAATCGTATATTTTGGCGAACCTTCCGAAAGGTTGGGGCGCAAAGCCATGGGTCTAACAGGCATAGCGTCTATGATTGCCAGGTTGCGATTGAGTTTCAATTATAACTTGGCAATTTTTTCGTATATAGCGTAAGACTTGGCATTTAGGAAATGACAACAGAAACAAAACGTGTTTATGCGCGAGTAACTTAATTGAGTTGAGAAATATTTCTTGTCTAATACCGTTTTATTTTCTCAAGGAGGGGATGGTGGGAGTTATTAACAGACCGGGAGGGGCTCTTACCCGCCTTGAGCGGCATGGTAAACGGCATGTTGCCTCCACAAATTTCTGTTACTTTTGTTCAATCATAGCATATAGAAAATATTTATCTAGCGCACAAACAATCCCCACCAGCCTCTCCACCACACCGAACATGAAACCAATCTACAAATTAATAGATTATTGCCCAGTTTTTACAGATGGCTGTGCCATTTGCGGATCCGATGGGGAATTCCCGGTCCGTGCAAATGCTAATCGAGCTGTCGTTGCCGGAGACCTCGTCTCGACGTTGCCTGTGGCCCTGAACTTTTGCTTGTGAGTTTTCCTCATACGCGAAGCAAGTTGCGACATCGACACTACACCGCAAATAGTCGAAAACCCAAAAATACCAGAGATACAAAGGCTTGACCAATCTCACAGGGCGGGTTGGGGACGTTATCCTTTGCCGCTTCCAGATTCTCAGTTATCGAATGAGCTGATTCGTACGTTTTAGATGCAATATTTGACAGAGCGAGGAGAATAACCGATGATACCTGTTTATCAGCCCCACCTTTTCGGCCGTGAAAAGGATTACGTCAACCAATGCTTGGACTCTACCTGGATATCCTCCAAGGGTGAGTTTATTGAGAGGTTTGAGCGACAGTTTGCTCGCTTTATCGGCGCAGAATTTGTCACTAGTGTTTGCAATGGGACGGTAGCCTTGCATCTTGCGCTCAAAGCCTTGGAGATTGGTCCTGGTGACGAAGTTATTGTGCCGACGCTTACCTATATTGCTTCGGTAAATACCATTATTCAGGTGGGTGCTACCCCGGTTTTCGTCGATTCGCTTGAAGAGACATGGCAAATAGACCCCGATGATGTCCGACGCAAAATCACTCTGAAGACCAAGGCCGTTATGATTGTACATCTATATGGGTTGCCCTGCAACATGGATGCCTTGGTCGATCTATGCCGCGAGCATAATTTGTTTTTGGTCGAGGACTGTGCAGAGGGCTTTGGGGCCTATTACAGAGGAAAGCATGTTGGGGTCTTTGGTGACGTAGCCGCTTTCAGTTTCTATGGCAACAAGACCATCACCACAGGGGAAGGAGGTATGGTCGTATGCAAACGGCAAGACATATACGACAAGGCTTACCACCTAAAAACCCAGGGCGTCTCCAAGACACGCGAATACTGGCATGACGCCGTTGCCCACAACTATCGGATGACCAACATTTGCGCGGCTATCGGCTTGGCGCAACTGGAACAGGCTGAAGACATTCTCGCTAAGAAGCGTCGAGTTGCGGAGTGGTATTTCGAGTCTCTGTCAGGTTTGCCCCTGAAGATGCATGCTGAAGAGCGCGGCACCCGGCATTCTTTCTGGATGTGTTCTGTACTTATTGACGATCCGGAACAAAAGCAGCCATTGCGAGACCACCTTTTGGTCAATGGAATCGAGACCCGTCCTCTGTTTTTGCCCGCGCATACCATGCCTCATTGTCGATTTGATGAAGTGTTTTCGGTTGCTGAAAACCTAAGCGCCCGCGGCATCAGCCTACCGAGCTATCCTTCGTTAACAAAACAAAATGTGATGTCAATTGGTTCAGCGATCCGTGGCTTCTTCGAAAGCGGTATCGCATGAAATTCGCATTGGTGGCCACAACCAATTACTTATTGTGCGTTGATCTGGAGTGTAAGACGGTCATGCCCATAGAAGGCAACCGCACAGAGTATTACGGTATTTCCTGGTTTGCAGGAAGCGAAGAACTCGTCCTTTCACACTCTGGATTGAACAATTCTGGTTTGGTAGATGTCGCTTCATATGCCCAATCGGAAGTGGGATGGATTTCTGCTGGATCGCGAAGTAGTAGGAAGTTTCTTTCACAGCCCCACCAGATTTGTTGCGCGCCCGACGGGCGGGTGATTTGTACAAATACCGGCCGGAATGTCATTACTGTCATTGACTTAGACAAACCAAGCATTTATCAGGAAGCTGCGTTGAGCGAGGCAAGGTGGGACCGCATTTCCCCGGACAGGGCCACAGGAGACCACCTGAACTCGGTATTCCTGCAAGGGGACCGGCTTTTTGTTATTGCTCACCGCTTTGACAAGGGTTCTCTACTGGGGGTTTTTTCCTATCCTGAACTGGATTTGCTCAAGGTAGAGTCCTTGGGGGAGCGAACGGGATTGCACAACATTTGGATAACCGCCGAAGGGCAGAGGATCAGTTGCCACTCAGAAGCAGGCAGTCTAGTCGATCTTGACGCCGATGCACCGCTTTGGGATGCCGGTTCCCCTATTTACACCCGAGGTTTGGCTGCCTGCGAGGATTTTGTAGTAGTGGGTGAAAGCCAGAAAAGCGGACGTGATTTGCGCCGGAGTTCTCTGAGTGGACTGTGGATACTGGATCGGCTGACCTGGAAAGCCCTTGACTACATTTGTCTGGGGCCGTATGGAGCAGTCCATGAAGTTCGATTGATGGACGTGCCTGATGAGGCACACCCGGGTGCGCCTTTCGCGGGGCTCGCCCGGCTTCTTAGCCAAGATATGCGGGTGCAGGTGGCAAACGACAGATTGAGTGCTGCGCGAGCTTTCCATGAGGTGCGGCATCTGTGGTCTGACTATGCCTTGATTTTTGGTTCGCCAGAATCTTTAGCCAATGGCATGCGGCGGGCCGGACAAGACAATTTGTGCCTGGCCATGAAGAAACCGCAGGTTGCAGGTGGGGTGTTATCTTTTTATTATGAATTGGACGCGGAACCAGGGGTTGGACATGTTTCGGCTGTATTGGGTTATAAAGGCTTGGGAGGGGATACCGACATGGCGGCGCTGCTTCTCCAACCGGCCGGGTCGTCATCCGCGGCGCTTTCAATTTGGCGGCACGACGGTAATATGTGGGCGCGATTGCCAGACGTTGCTGTCGAGAATCTGCCGTTGGCAGGAAATTGCCGGGTCCTCGTCTCGGACGCCGAAGTGGTGCTCATGATTGATAATCGAGAAATCCAGCGATTTAATAAAACAACGCTTGGCCTCGAACGTTTCAGTTTTGGCTTGGGTGTACGATGGATAGGGGCGTCGGTCAAGCCGACGGATTCAGCTGATGCATAGTTATATGGCAGGTATTTGGCAAGCACGTTATTTCTGGATCCATCTTGCTCTTTCGGATTTGAGGTCGCGTTGGCGGAGGTCATTTTTCGGAATATTATGGTCGATTTTTCAGCCGCTAGGAATGACTCTGTTGTTAGCTGTTGTTTTCAGTCGTCTATTTAATAGCGATATTACTACTTACGCACCCTATATTCTATCAGGGATCATTGTTTGGGATTTTGTCATGTCCAATGTCACAGGAGGGGCGCTCTCATTTGTGCAGGCCGATGCTTATATCAAGCAATGTCGGCACCCTCTGGCGATTTATACCCTACGTACTGTATTGAGCAGCTTAATGGTACTGATGCTGGCCAGTATCTCTCTCTACGTTTGGTCTGCCGTTGTTCTGCCTCAGAATATAGGCTGGAGCTGGCTGGCGACTTTGAGCATATTTCCTATCTTCGTTTTAATTGCCTGGCCCTTGGCTACCTTTTTGGCCTACATCGGTACGCGCTATCGTGATGTGCCTCATGCCATGGGCCTGGTTATGCAGGCATTGTGGTTTATCTCTCCGGTTTATTTTGATGCCACGATGTTTCGCAAAGGGGGGCTTGGTGCGCTGGTAGATTACAACCCTATTTATCACGTACTGCAAATTTTCCGAGCGCCTTTACTGGACGGGTCATGGCCATCTGCTACCAACTACGGCTATGCACTGGGATCGGCCCTTCTGTTTGTAATTCTCGCGTGGCTAGTAGGTCGCAAAGCTGAAGGCAAGGTGATTTTTTATCTATGAAGCAGCCACGAATCTTGTTGCAGGATGTGGACTTGTATTATGCGTCAGCGGCATATAAGGAACGTTCACTTAAATCACTGCTGGCTCATCTTTTTACGCAACACGCCGCTTCTGCGGAAATTCGAGACATTCATGCCCTTAAAAACATCAATCTTGAAATCCGGGGTGGCGAACGCGTTGGACTGTTGGGCCACAACGGTGCTGGCAAAAGCACCTTTCTCAAAGCGGTGGCCGGTCTTTACCCGATCTCCAACGGGATTCTGAAGGTCGAAGGAAAAGTGCGCTCGCTTTTTGACCTGAGTCTTGGTTTTGAGCCGGATGCCACCGGACGGGAAAACATTCTTTATCGTGGGTTGCTGCTAGGACTGACACCACGTTTCATGCGGGAGAAAGAGGCGGAAATCGTTGAGTTCGCCGATTTGGGCCAATTCATCGACTATCCTATCAAAACTTATTCTGCGGGTATGCAGGTGCGCCTGGCCTTTGCCATTTCCACCTCGGTTGGTGGTGATCTACTCCTGCTTGATGAAGTTATTGGTGCAGGGGACGCCAATTTCATGACCAAGGCGAAGCAGCGCATTGCTCAACTAATCGAACAGGCACAAATTCTGGTGCTGGCCTCCCACGATTTTAATGCACTTAAGAGCCTTTGTCAGCGCGGCGTAGTGCTCCACCTTGGAGAAATTATCTATGATGGACTAATAAATCAAGCTGTAGATCAATACAAAAAGGTGAATGGATTATTATGAATTTAAATAATGGCTCGTTACGAGTAATGTGGCTGCTCAACCATACTTCAGCGCGAGAATTCGAGATTCCTTTATTGAAACGTATCGGGATTGACGAGATCTTCTTGCCGAAGACTTTCCCGAGTGATCCGAGCTTTCGAAGCGCTTCGGTGGATTGGTCTGAAGACGATCATCTCACTATTCCAGAAGATGCTTTGTCGCTATTTAATAAGGCAGACTGGTATGGCGGCGCATCCCCGGACGCATGGCGCTTAGCAAGTATGTATTTTGATGTGGCTTTTTTTATTCTTTATAATCCCAATATCCTTATTCAAGCAAGTAAATACTTTGATGGAGCTGTTATTTGGAGAGCCTATGGAAATGCCTCAGTCTCATACCATGCGGTTTTGAACGTACTATTGCAGAATGGGATGGGTCGGCGTTGCATCGAGAAATTAGGACGTAGGTTTTTTTTCGGTGAGGCTTATTCACATCTCGCCGACAGCGAACCGGATTACATTTGCCGCTCCCGAATATTCCTTCCGCTTGGGCTTGCTGAAACTTCAAATAGAACTGATTGGGAAGGAAACGAGAGAAGAATTTTTTTTATTTGTCCTGATTTGGGGATAAATTCTTATTACAGGTCAATTTATGAAGAGTTTGTGGCCAACTTTGGCGATTTACCTTACGCCATTGGGGGGGGGCAGCCTATTGCGGTTTCAGACTCGAACGTTCTGGGTTTCGTCCCGTATGAACAGCACCAGCGCAACATGACTCGAAGTCGTGTTATGTTCTACCATAGTCGCGAGCCCAATCATATCCATTACCATCCTTTTGAAGCGGTTCGAGCAGGCATGCCTCTGGTGTTTATGGCAGGTGGGATGATGGACCGCATGGGGGGGGAATGCTTGCCGGGGCGTTGTAAGACAGTGCGAGAGGCCCGCGGCAAGATCAAGCGCATCTTAAGTGATGACTGGGAGCTTATCAATCGGATACGGGAAAGCCAGACGGTGTTGCTCGAATATATGAAACCGGAAAACTGTGAGCAGGCATGGCGAGAGGGTTTTCAACGTATTATCAAAAACTTGTCAACTTGGAGAGCTGAGCAGGTGGAACGGTCGTTGGCAGTCCGGCGCAAGCGAATCGCGGTGATTCTTCCGATTTCTTATCGTGGCGGCACCCTGCGTGGCGCCCAGTTGTTGGCGGAGGCACTTTGCCTCGGGAGTAGGCAAAGCGGCGAAGCTGCCGAGGTGGTACTATTGTATCCGGATGATCCAGAATGCTATCCGGATGAGGCTTTCACCGATCTTCCCGCCGATATCGCCCGCCGGCCGTTTCACTGGAACATGCTGACACCAGCTGAGGCAAGGCGAGCAATGCGCTATGCCGGCTTTGCCGGATGGGAACCGACTCAGGGTCAATACACTGTGCCTGATGACAGCATACACCAATTACAGGATTGTGACCTTTGGTTGTTCATAACTGACCGATTGCCCATCCCCGTCCTGCCTCTTAAGCCGATGGTCCTTATGGTGTATGACTACCTGCAACGCTATGTTGCTATTTTACCTCATGGTGCCGACCAACCATTCCTTAATGCGGCTCGTGCAGTCGAGCGAGTCCTGGTGACTACCGACTTCACCTACAGCGATGCCGTCCAGTATGCTGGACTGGATCCACGTAAAGTATGCAGGCTCCCTATGCTGGCCCCGTATTTTCCGGTCCTGCCTCATGGAGGAACCCAGCCGGCTGATGAGTATTTTATTTGGACCACCAACGACGCCCCACAGAAGAACCACGGACGGGCCGCTGAAGCCTTACAAATCTATTACGAAGAGCTTGACGGAAAGCTTGACTGCTGGGTAACCGGTGTTAACACAAAGGAAATGCTCACCAGCGACTTGCCTCATCGCAGGAAAATGGCGGAGGTTTTCGGGCGCAGTAAAGCACTGCTTAAACGTGTAGAGTGGAAAGGGGAATTGCCTGAAGGAGAATATCGACGATGTTTGAGCGGGGCGCGTTTCCTATGGCACGCCAGCTATATCGACAACGGAACTTTCAGTGTTGTCGAGGCAGCCTGTCTGGGAGTTCCTGCCTTGTCCAGCGATTACCCGGCCATGAGGGAAATAGACGATCAGTTCTCCCTCAACCTGGCCTGGATGGATCCCTACTCGCCTCGGCACATGGCCGAACAACTTAAATATTTGGAAGAAAAAGCCGCTACCCGGCGATCCATGCTGCCGAACGCAGAAAAGCTGGCCGGGCAACGGGTCGAGGTATTAGCCGGCAGGTATTGGGAAGGGGTGCGTGAATGTCTGTGAAGAGCTACGGCATCTATATTGCGTATCCTCCCATGGTTGACCTACGGGCCCAAGGGTTGGGCCGATATTTGGCGTCCTTTCTGCGGGGTGCACAAGCTCGACAGGACATAACTTTTGTGATCGTGTGCCCGAGCTGGTCTCGCAGCATGCTGGAGCAGTTGTTTGAGAGTGAGGGAATGACCAGAGAGAAGGTGTGCATAGTTTCGCCAACTGGCAAACCCCATCTGCTGCTCATCTACGAGGCTTACCAGGCGTTTCGAAAGCGTCCCCGATTTGCAGGGTGGGGCAAGCGAGTGGCAGCAGTCGTTGAGGGTCTTAGAAAAAGGCTGTTGCATCGGTTGGAGCAGCGCGCGGCGCAAGCCCATGATGTTTCCTCCCTTTTGAGGTTACTGGTTGAGGGCGGTGGGCTGCTGCTTGTTGCGGGACCTTTTTGGATTCTTACTCTGATAGCTCGTTGGGGGAAAATGTTACAGCGCTTGGGGAAAACCCGTCTCATGGGTTCATTGCAGGGCTGGCGCCTCAGATTGGCGAGCTTGCTGGCAAACCCGAAGGAAGACGGATGGGTATTGAGGCTTTTTGAAGTGATGCAGGAAACCGAGACCCAACGCATGCAAACCCTGATTGAGGGCCTGAATGAGGTTAAGGCATGGTACTGCCCAGCCGCCTATTGGCCTGCGTTCAACAAAATTAAGGCCCCTCGGCTGATGTGTGTGCCGGATGTGGTGCTGACGGATTTTCCGACTGGATTTTCCCGTGTCGGTGGCGATCGTTTCTTGAACACGTTCGAAACTATAGAAAAGGCGATAAGAAATGCCGAACATATGGTTACCTATAGCGAAGGAATAAAATGGAAAACGTTGGTTGACCGCTATGCCGTCGCACCTTCCAAAGTCCATGTAGTGCAGCATGCACCGAATGAACTGGACAGCTGGATTAGCATCAGTGATTTTCCCAATGCCGAGGCAACCTCACGACACTATTGTCAGACATTGCTGCTCTCGGCGCTTCAGAAATCCAGCAACCCCGGGTACGCGGCGGACCTCCCGAACCGACAGATGAAGTTTTTGTTTTACGCCAGTCAGTTTAGACCCAATAAAAATATTCTGACTTTGATAAAAGCATATGAGTTTCTGCTGCGGCGGCGCTACATCGGTCATAAGCTGATTTTGACCGGCGATCCGGGGAGAATGCCAGAAATCAAAAGATTTATTGTCGATCATCATCTCGAGAATGACGTGCTTTGTTTATATGGATTGAGCGTATCTGAATTGGCTGCCTGCTATAAACTGGCGGATTTGGCGGTCAATCCGAGCCTGAGCGAGGGTGGATGTCCATTCACTTTCACCGAGGCCCTTTCGGTCGGAACGCCGGTAGTTATGGCGCGCATCAATGTCACGGCAGAGATTCTGTACGAAACCGAATTGCAAGGTACTACCTTCTTCGATCCATATGACTGGGAAGACATGGCACGGCGCATTGAATGGGCGTTGAACAATCGGGATTACTTGCTGGAAATCCAAAACCAGGTTTTCCGTCGGTTGAAGCAGCGAACATGGGCTGATGTAGCGAATGAGCACATTGCGATACTCGAACGGATTTCAGAGCTGTTCGCTAGTTCCTCTTGAAAGAGGTTTTGAATTTGTAGTAAGGGGACGTAATGAAAAACATCGTACTAGTTGGAGCTGGAGGATGTGCAAGAGATCTGGCATTTATAATTGAATTAATAAATGAGTCCAAGCTAACCTGGAATATCTTGGGGTACATCGAATTCAGAGAAAATATTGGGAAAATACACTATGGCTATCCGATAATCGGTGATGACACCTGGTTTAAGAATGTCGAAGAAATACATGGTGTTATTGCCATAGGTGATCCTGTAGTTAGGCAAAAAGTTCGAAACAATTTGAAAAAGTATAATATAATCTATCCTAATATTATTGATCCTACAGCGGTTATTGCCAAAGATTGCATTATGGGGGAAGGCAATATATTTTTAGGAAGTTCCAAGGTCGGCACCGGTTCGCGAATTGGTCATCATTGTTTGCTGGTCGGCGCATGTCTTATAGGCCATGACGTCACCGTTGGCAACTTTGTAGATATTATGAATAACGCTTCCTTGCTGGGAGGAGTACAAGTAGCTGATTTTGCGATGATTAATACAGGAGCTACCGTATTACAGAATGCAAAAATAGGAGAATCTGCTACGGTTGGTGCCGGTACAGTCGTCATTCATGATGTGCCTGCCAATAACACTGTTTTCGGAGTTCCTGCAAGAACTGTTTTTAGTAAAGGATAGCGGCGAGAAAGATTGTCCTGCCGACCGGTGAAAAAAAACGGACACAGGCTGAACAGTTGCACCCGGCCATACGGCAAATTACCACCGCGGGAATTAGCATTGTAAATATAACATTCACAACCGAAACTCACTGATCGTTGGCTCAAACCTATACGGAACATCATGGATTCCTTTCTAGCATCTTCACAGACTCCATAACTATTCCAACGTCAACCAGTTAGTCTATAGAGTCATATCCGGCAACCTGTCAACGCCATATGACTGGAAAGACATGGCATGGCGCATGGTTGCGTTGAACAACCGGGGGTACTTGCCGTATATTCAAAATCAGGTCTTCCGGGGGCCGAAGTAGCGAACACGTGTAGATGTAGCTAATGAGCACACGCGATAATTAAGCGAATTTCAAAGATATAATCTACCTCCTCTTGAAAGGGGCTCGCATCATGGCATCCGATAAACTCCCTTCCGCCCTTCAATTAAATCGCTTGAGCGGACTACTTATTTTTGCATTCGGTGGGCATGCAAGATCAGTTGCCGATGTGGCATTGGCTATGGGTGTGGAAGCTTTGTGTTTTGTCGATAATAAGGCACGCGAGGGAGAGACTTTTATGGGTTTCCCGGTAGTAGCGGAATGGGACGCTGCGCTTCCTGACGGCTGGAGCGTGTTTTCTGCAATGGGGGACAATAAACGTCGTCAGAAGCAGTGTAAACTCATAAACTCTGCAGGATGGCCACTCGCCACACTGGTTGCTCCCAGCGCCACTGTTGGCGTAGGCAGTATTATTGGACCAGGTTGCTTGATCGGGCATCATGCCCATGTTGGCCCGGCAGCGAAGATCGGTATGGGCTGCATCATCAATACAGGTGCTATTGTCGAACACGAGTGCGTAGTCGCTGATTTTGCTCATATATCTGTTAATGCTACTGTGGCCGGTCGAAGTCGGGTTGGTCGCTTCTCGATGATTGGTGCAGGGGCAACAGTTATTGACAATGTCGAGGTTGCAGAGGATGTCCTGGTTGGTGCAGGCGGGCTGGTGCTTCGTTCAATTCAGGCTCCGGGGGTTTATGTCGGCACTCCAATTCATAAATTGGGCTAAGCGGCTGCTCGGGTAATTCCAGTTTACAACGCGAGGTGAAAATTTAATGCTTTTAGATACTGCTATAATTATTTTGGGGGAAAGAAGCATAAATGGTGAACGCTAGCGACCCTTTGTCACGTCTTGAAAATCAGACCATCCACATCATCCGTGAAGCGTACGCGAAATTCAAGAAACCAGGGATACTGTGGTCGATCGGCAAGGATTCGACGGTTCTCTTGTGGCTAGCCCGCAAGGCTTTTCTGGGACAGTGTCCAATTCCACTGGTTCATATTGACACCACGTTCAAGATTCCGGAAATGATAGTGCATCGGGACCGTCTGGTCAGGGAGTGGGGACTGCAGCTAGTGGTAGGGAGCAACGAAGCGGCGCTAGCAGAAGGAATGAAGCCGGAAGCAGGCCGAATGGAGTGCTGTTCCGCACTGAAAACTGAAGCGTTCCGCATGACGGTGGCTGAGCATGGCTATGACGCCATCCTGCTAGGTATCCGTCGGGACGAGGAAGGCTCGCGATCCAAGGAGCGGATTTTCAGTGTCAGAAATTCGGCTTTTGCCTGGAGTTACAAAGAACAACCGCCGGAAGTCTGGGACGAATACAACACAGAACTGCCGCCGGGAGCCCACATGCGGGTTCATCCTTTGCTGGGATGGACCGAGCTTAACATATGGGAATATATTGAGCGAGAAAAGATTCCGGTGACGACACTGTATTTTTCCCGTAACGGGAAGAGGTACCGCAGTCTGGGCTGTTGGCCCTGTACATCTTCGATCGACTCGGAGGCGGCGACTGTAACGGAGATAATTAAGGAACTGAAAATCATCAATCGATCCGAACGTTCCGGCCGGGCGCAAGACCAGGCCGAGCGGTACGCTATGCAGCAACTACGGGCGAAAGGATATATGTGATGAAGAGAGGGCCTACGGTAGTTTTTTTGGGTCATGTGGATCATGGCAAATCCACGCTGGTCGGAAGGCTTCTTTTTGATACCGGTAAGGTTCCTCCGGACCGTATAGATTTCGTTCAACGCCGATCTGCGGAACAGGGACGGGATTTCGAGTTTGCCTATCTGTTGGACGGGTTGGCAGAAGAGCAGGATCAGGGGATTACCATCGATTTTACCCAAGTGCAATTTCTTTACGAAGAGACCCAATATCTGATTGCGGATGCTCCCGGCCATCGGGAGTTCCTCAAAAATATGTTGAGCGGGGCAAGCCGTGCCGATGCGGCTTTTTTGCTGGTGGATGCTTCGGAAGGAGTGCAGGAGCAGAGCCGGCGACATAGCCTGATCCTTTCGCTGCTCGGAATCCGCCAACTGGCCGTGGTTATCAATAAGATGGATCTGGTGAATTGGGATGAAGTGACATACCGGCGCATACAAGAAGAACTCACTGCTTTTTTTGCTTTGCATGGCCTGAACGCGACGGCCTTCATCGCCGCGGCTTCCGCCAGCGGGGACAATGTAGTGAATCGATCGGGAAAAATGCCCTGGTATGGCGGCCCCACCGTACTGGAACAGTTATGCGGATTTGTGGCACCGGTGCACGATTGTGCGGAGTTGCGCATGGGGATTCAGGACGTATACAGGGTCGGTCGCAGGCGCCTGGCTGTAGGGATGCTCGAGTCCGGCGCCGTATCGTCCGGGCAAACGGTCATGGTGTATCCAACGTTGGAAAAAGCCAGAGTGATGCAACTCCACAAGTGGCCGGATACGGAGGTAAAGGAAGCGCAGGCCGGTGATTGCGTAGCAGTGGAATTGGACGAGCCGCTATTCTTTGAGCGGGGAATGGTAATGGCAGCAGAATTAAATGGACCGGCGATTGCCCGACGCCTTCGCTGCCGAGTTGTTTGGCTGGGGAAAAATCCACTCGCGGGCGGAAAACGATACAAGATGAAGCTGGGGTACCAAGAGGTCGGCGTTCAGGTCGAATCTTTAAGCCATGTCGTAGATATGGGTGACCTGTGCGAACAGCAGCGGGATTACCTAACGGCGGGCGCTATCGGCGTAGCGGTGCTCTGTGCCGACAAGCCTATCGTGGCGGACGAGTTTGCCCGAATTCCCGCCACGGGACGTTTGGTACTAATTGATGGATATCAGGTCGCTGGCGGCGGCATTGTGATCGAGCCTTTGGCTGAAGCCTTGCAGCCGGCTCCGAAGCTGCGAAAGGAAGCGGACTTACAGTTGTTTCCCCAACAGGGAAGTGTTGGCAAGGAAGACAGACGTCGGCAAAATACACATCATTCTTTTGTCGTATGGATGACCGGGTTATCTGGGGCAGGCAAGTCGACGCTGTCTTATTGTCTCGAACTCGAGCTGTTCCAGCGGAATATGCATGTTTATGTTCTGGATGCGGATATGGTCCGGAGCGGGCTGAATCAGAGTCTAGGCTTCTCGCCGGCAGACCGCACCGAAAACATCCGTCGTCTGGCGGAAGTCGCTAAATTGATGGTGGATGCCGGACTGGTCGTCATCGTGGCCGCCATCACCCCTTACCAGCAGATGCGGGAAGATGTTCGCGGCTTGTTCGGGGAGGACGAATTTGTGGAGGTTTATGTGAAGTGTCCGATTGATCTTTGCCGAAGTCGCGATGTGAAGGGATTATATCATCAGGCGGATCAAGGTTACTTGCCCCATATGACAGGCGTGAGTGACGTATACGAAGAGCCGCTGCGTCCTGATTTCGTAATCGACACGGAGCAGAAGGGCGCTGGTGAAAGTGTGCGTGCGCTGATGGTGTATCTGGAATACGTGGGAATCGTGGCGCCGATCGTACAATACAGCTAGGAGGGGAAAGGACTATATGACAGTATACAAGATTGCGAACCGGAATCAAACACTATATTATTCAAACGATATGCAAAAGGCGTTTACAAGTGAAAAGGCACGAGGTTTTGAGTGATTTTTTTTACGAGTAAGTTTGAGTTTGATAGGCGGCAGTGATAAGAACAAAGACTGGTAGAAAGCCTTACTTACCAAATCTGATCACTGGCAATACGAGAACGAGCATCGAATATTGACACTTGGCATTCAGGAATAATGTTCTTAACGCCTTACCGCTCTAAGGTGGATTATTGCTGGCTGCCCAATGCCAGCTGCGGACTTGTAAGAACTGCGTATTTTTGTGAAAACTTTTTCGGCTACCGCCCCACAAATCTATCTATCACTTCGCTATCATACACCGTCATTTTGGCTGATATTCAACCTCGCACCAATCCATAAGAGTCTACGCACATGACGTGAGGAGGTGCCCCTGAGCAACAGAACTGGAGAGTGCTCAAAGGGAGAGTATTATGGTATTTAGCTCGCCATTTTTCTTACTTGGATTTCTGCCGGTATTTTTACTTGCCTATTTCTTGGTGGATTACAAGTATAAAAACGCGGTTGTGGTCTTCTTCAGCTTGTTCTTTTATATGTGGACAGAGCCCAGATTCAGCCTTGTTGTCATGATATCGGCTTTGATCGACTGGGGGCTAGGCAGCGCAATAGCGAAGACTGACAACGAGAAGACAAAGCGGCGTTTTCTTGCATTGGCCATTTGTCAAAATTTAGGAATTTTGTTCTATTTTAAGTATGTGAATTTTTTCATAGAGAGCATTATCCAGCTTTTCCACGTATCATCCTATTCGTTTTTGGAAATTGCTCTGCCGGTAGGCGTATCTTTCGTGGTATTTGAAAAGATCACCTATGTAGTGGATATATACCGAGGGACGGGTTATCCGGCCAAGCGCCTTTTGTCGTATCTGGTATACGTGCTCTTGTTTCCTAAACTACTGGCCGGACCGATTATAAAATATCATGATATCGCCGATCAACTGCAAAAAAGAAATATAAACGCCGAAAACGTGATCAGAGGCACAGTCAGGTTCATTATGGGCCTTGGCAAAAAAGTGCTGATAGCCGATACCATGGGAGAAATCGCCGACGCAGTATTCGGTTTGCCAGTCGCCCAGTTGGGACCCCAAAATGCTTGGCTGGGGGCAATATGCTACACGCTTCAAATTTATTTTGATTTTTCCGCTTACTCCGATATGGCAATCGGATTGGCCAGCATTATAGGATTCCGGTTGATGGAAAACTTCAATATGCCATATATCGCCGCGAACTTCACCGAATTCTGGCGGCGCTGGCACATTTCCCTATCGACTTGGATCAGGGATTATCTCTATATTCCACTCGGGGGAAGCAGGAAGCCTGGCCTAAGAACCTACTGGAATTTATGGATCTGTTTCCTGCTTTCGGGTTTATGGCATGGAGCTAACTGGACATTCGTTTGGTGGGGAGTCTATCACGGCATTTTCTTGGCCTTGGACAAGTTGTTTTGGCTAGAATGGCAGAAACGGCTGCCAAGGGTTGTAAACATTTTGGTTACATTTTTTCTGGTAATATTGGGATGGGTTATTTTTCGGGCGACCAGTACTGGGCAGATTATTCCTTATATCCAGGCGATGTTTACCATGAACGCTGGTCCCGGACAGTTCGTTTATATTACAGAAAACGTCAAGTTTTATCTTGTGTTGGGACTTTTATGCGCTTTTGTTCCGATCCTTCCCAATTATGAACAAGTGATAAATAGATATAAAACATATTCGTCCAGACCGCTACTGGAAGTCTTGGCCGTCGGTCTGTTGCTTGTTCTGGCCCTCGGCAAGCTTTCGGCCGTCGCATTCAATCCCTTTCTTTACTTCCGGTTCTAATTTGCTGTTGAGGGGAGAGGTCACAATAGTGCTAAAGTCAATAAGAATACAGATGGTGATTATTGGCGTCCTCTTTCTTATGCTTTTGTCTCCAATCCTGCTTCTAGCAGTACACTCAGTTAAATCGTTTCCTTTTGTAGACCGAATGGTCAAAGCGAATCTGGTCGGAGTGACCCTCGAAGAGAAGAAACCGGAATATTCTTTGGCGTCTTGGTGGAACGGCCAGTTCCAGAAGCACTTTACCACATGGTTTGAACAGAATTTTCCGTTGCGCGAAGCGTTTATCAGACTTAATAACCAAATTTATTTTAGCCTTTTTAGCAAGTCATATATGGCTAATGGGGTAATCGTTGTCGGCAAGGATGGACAATTGTTGTCTACGCCTTATATATACGTAGAAACAGGACAGATTCGACCCATGCCTATCGAAACGGCTCAAGAACTGGTAGAACAGATGGCCGAGATGCAAAACTTATTAAAAATGCGGGGGATAATGTTTTTGGTATTGATCACTCCCAGCAAAGCAGCGACCTATCCGGAATACATCCCGGATGTTTTCGGGAATGCAAGGAAAGGTTCGAAACGAGACTATGATAATATGGTAGAGTTGTTTAATCAATATACCATTAACTATGTGGATGGACAGCGAACTACTTTGGAGCAAAAACAGCAAAGCTCTTATCCGTTATTTCCCCAAGGAGGGATACATTGGAATTATCTTGGGGCGTTTTATTCAACCGCCGCCTTGATTAGTAAGATTGAAAGTCTCTCTGATAAAAAACTCAAGCATATTACTTTGGAAAGTGTGGAAGTTGACGATAACCCGCAAGGAAGTGATCGAGATTTTGTGGATCTTCTCAATTTGATGTATCCGCCAGCGCATTATCTCGTACCCCATCCCATTTTAAAAGTTACTCTTCAGGATTATAGGCCTAAATTCGCCATTGTTGGCGGAAGCTTTGTTGGAGCTCCCTTGGAATTGCTTTCTCAGAGTAAAGTCTTTAGCTTGGTAGACTATTATATTTACTATAAAGTAGGGTTCTTGACTATACCACGAAACCAGGCAAGGGAGTACGCATTTAAAAGCAAACAACTAAACTGGAGGAGGGAATTTTTAACAAAAAATATTATAGTTTTGGAAATCAATGAAGAAGCATTTCAATCGAGGCATGTCAGCGATTTCCTTCAAGATGGCCTGCGGGTGCTAAAAAACGAAACCATCCCTGATGAGTCTAACGTAAGGGAGATAGTGGACAACTATGTAACAGACCTTAAGTTTGGGCAAGGTGGTAATGCGGAGCGGTTCCAGGAATACGGGTGGAGTGTTCCCGAGGATGGTTTCACTTGGACTGACGGGAAAACGGCAGGTTTGTGGATACCTGTAAGCCTAGTTGCCGGCGACGTGGTTGTCAAAATAAATTTGTATCCATTCAATCAACCTGGAAATGTTGAGAAACAACGAGTGACTATTTATAACGACGGACATTTGTTGAGCAGTCTGGAAGTGGCACCTGCAGGAGATTACGAGGAATACTCTATTGAAGTTCCCCGGCAGTTTATAAGCGGTTCGGTATTGAATTTGCGCTTTGATTTGCCTGACGCCGTCCCCCCATTGGGAACGTCCGACCGGGAATTAGGAATTGCGGTGAAAAGTATTAGTGTCACTACGAAAGATAATTAACGCCTTGAAGCTTTCGGATCTCTATATGTGTTCTTAAAAGTCCCGATTTTCTCGCAGGGTGGGGATTAAGGTGTGTGCAGGTGGAAGCCAATCCGATTCCGACGGGCAATACGAAATCTATCCGAAGAAGAGCTGTGGCGTAATCTACCCCGGTTATAGCGAGGGATCGAGGAGAACATCAGGGTATCTAAAATATCGACCAATAGCTTTTGGTCGTTCGATAGATAAGTATACTACTTTTTTTCTACCCTTCAACACCACTCATGCACATGCATCTTATAAAGTCGGTGGCAACATGATCCAGGTCATAAGTGGTGAAGGATCAGTTGTCAAACTGAAGATAATTGACGCGACAACCCTGCAGATAGAAAATGAAAGCAATACAATATTGAAAAAAATCAGCAATAATTGGAATTAGTATTTAATAACTGTAAGAAAAGCCCAGAGGGTACCCGCTTGCTAAGAGCCTTTGTGGAAATTGTTATGAGTAAAGTAGAAGACTCGCTATCACAGGCGAGTCTTTCTTCAATTTTCAGCCAAGGAGGTGACATCATGGCTGCGTTCCTACATCTCATCGCGGAATTTATAGAGTTTATCGTATCCCGGAGAAAACAGACTTGAAGGAGGAACTAACATGGAATTCAAGCCAGCACAACGTAAACGGGCTAAACTTCGCCTAGGTATCGCAGGACCAAGCGGTAGCGGGAAGACTTACTCCGCATTGCTCGTCGCTAGCGGCCTTGCTCCCTGGCCTAAGATCGCAGTTATTGACAGCGAGAATGGCAGCGCGGAACTCTATGCCCACCTTGGCCCCTATTCGGTGCTTACCCTCGAACCGCCCTACGATCCAGATAAATACGTTGTCGCAATCAAGGCAGCAGAGAAATCGGGGTTTGAAGTGATTATCATTGACAGTCTTTCGGCCGCCTGGAGCGGAGAAGGTGGAATCTTGGATCAACAAGGAAAAGCAGCGGACACCAAATATAAAGGTAACGGCTGGGCGGCGTGGCGGGAGTTTACGCCCAAGCACAATGCTCTGGTCGAAGCAATGCTAAAATCCCCATGCCATATCATTGCGACGCTGCGCTCTAAGACGGAATACGCCCAAGTCAGCGAGAACGGCAAGACTGTGGTTAAGAAGCTGGGGCTTGCACCAATACAAAGAGACGGGCTAGAGTACGAATTCACAGTGTTTTTGGATTTGTCCATTGAGCACAATGCCACGGCGAGCAAAGACCGCACCTCATTGTTCGATGGCCAATATTTCAAGCCAGGCGGCGATACCGGGAAAAAGCTCCTACAGTGGTTAAACTGCGAGGCGACTGAGGCAACACAGATTGCCCCAACAGTGACAGTAAGTGGCGATTTCTATCGCATCGTAAACTCCGAACCTAAAACTAAACCAGGCGGCCAAGTGTTCGCCAGGGTGACGTTACAGGGCCAGGATGGGCGTATAGTGGCGTGGTCCAGCGTGCCTGAGATCTTGGATATACCCATCGGCTCAGACATCCAGGCGACTCTCAGCCAGCAAAATGGGGCGACCATTATTGAATCCTATGCCCTGGCTGAAGGCGGCGAAGCGGCATGATCTTCAGCTATTCCCGCCTTAAACTGTATGATCAATGTCCAGCGGCGTTTTCGTACAAGTACTTATTGGAACTGCTGGAATCTCCGAGCGAGCCACTGGTCTTGGGTAAGGCAGTCCATGCGGCCATTGAGAAATATCTTAACGGTGACGACATGGAGAGCGCCGTGAAGATAGCCATTGACGCAGCAGAGCTGCCGCTGGATAGAGAAGCTGTGCAAAGCCTTGCAGGGCATCCTGCAGTACAGTCGATTATGGGCGGCGTTGTCGAGCAACATTTCTGTTTGCCGCTATCTGAAGAGGGAAACATTATCTTGCAAGGCTACATCGACTGGTGGAAAGATGACGCGAGCGGTATCGTCCTGAAAGACTGGAAAACAAACCGCATGCCGTACCAGCCGACGAACAATCACCAGCTTGGGTTGTATGCCTGGGCACTGGGAGAGTTAACTGGTGCCAACGAAGTCCTGGGGGAACTGGTCTTTCTCCGCTTCCCGTATTCGGCAGCATGGTACAAACATACATATACGCAGCAGGACATGACTGAAGCTCGGCAATGGGCGTTGAACCTGGCCTTGGAGATAGAGGCGAAGCTCGCGCAATCGAATGCGGATATCTTCATCGAAAAGCCTGGCGCTCATTGTCAGCATTGTAGCTACGCCAGTCTGTGCATCCGTTCTGTCAAAGTGGAGCCCATTATTATCGAGGATATGCCCGCAGCAACGAAGGTCGCTACTGAAGTAATTCGACTGGAAGCGGCGTTATCCGATTATAAAGATAAGCTGAAATCTTGGGTTAAAGCCGAGGGCGATGTGCACGTTGATGACACGGTATTCACTTTCGTTCCGTCAAATAGTTGGCAGTTTGAAAAGCTTCGGGAATTGTGCTGCGAGTTAGAAACAAGGGGAATAGACTATTGGCCGTTCTTGTCGTTGACAGCAGCACAGGTAAAGAAAACGGGGCTGAACGATGAGGAGATCAAAAAGTTCGGAACACGAAAAGAGACACAGACCTTCCGGCACATCAAGGCCGGTTAGGTTGAGGGAGGGCATATGTTAAACACCAAATTTCAGCAGTTTGAAGGGGAACTCAGTCAATACTTCCTGGAGCGAGACGACATTATTCGGGGTCTTCTCGTCGCCATCATCGCCCGTGGCAATCTTCTCATTCTCGGACCTCCGGGCACTGCCAAGACTGCACTCGCGGAGACGCTGTCAGAGCACCTGGGAGGAAGATTCTTTTCACGACTCTTAACCCGCGTCAGTGCGCCGGAAGAACTGTTTGGCCCGCTGTCACTCAAAGCACTGGAGAATGATATCTACAAGCGGGTCATTTCGGGCAAACTCCCCGAAGCCGACGTGGCGGTCATTGACGAGGTTTTCAAGTGTAATTCTGCAGTGCTCAACACCTTGCTGCCAATACTCAATGAGCGCGTGTACTTTGATGAAGGAAATCAAGCCAAGCCGATTCCCTTGCAGGTCCTGGTAGGCTTAAGCAATGAGCTTCCTGAAGGCGGCGTAGACGGTGAATTGGCTGCTCTCTGGGATCGCTTCGACTTGCGGTATGTTACCGGCTATATCAAAGAGGAGCAGAACATCGCCGAAATGCTGAAGCTAAACGGCTATTCTCCCAGGACAAAGATCAGCCTGAAAGACCTGACAGCGGCGCAACAACAAGCCAGCCAGGTAAATGTAAGTGAGGATGTAGTCAGCGCCCTGGTGAGACTCTGGAAAGAGTTGAAACACCAGGGCTTTGTTGTTTCTGATCGTCGTTTTCGAGGGTCTCTTCGCTTTCTGAAAGCCCACGCCTGGCTGGAAGGTAGGACGGAAGTGAATAACGATGACATCCCTATCCTGGCGTCTATGTTCTGGAGCGAGCCGGATCAGATCAAGCCTATACGGAAAATGGTATTAGGCTTTGCCAACCCGCTGGCGGTCAAAGCCGATGAAATCTTTGACAGCGTGGTAGAACTGGAGGCTAAGCTCAAGGAACTAACCGATGGGCCTGAAAAGACGACGGTTGCGACAGAGGCGAACCACAAATTAAAGGTTGCGGCTAAATTGCTTGAAAGCCTGGCGAAGCAGGCTAAGGCAGAAGGCCGAAACGCCGTCAAGATACTGGAACGGGTCACTCAGGTCCAGGCCATGAATGAAGCCGTTGTTCAGCATCACTTACTGGGGCTGTGAGGTGAGGCAGGGTGAAAAGACAACGCAGTGAAAATACGATTGGCCATGATGCTATTGACCGGCTGGTATTTGAGACACTGTTAGAACAAGCGAGGCAGTTAAGTGCAGTAATTCACGGGGGACAGGAGCAGTGTGAGACGTTTTCCCGGATGGCGGAGGATGTCTTCTTTTCCTTGTATAAGCCGTCTCCTGAATTGCTGGAAGAGCGGGATGTGAAGCCGAGCTTCTGGCTGAATAGGGCCCAGATAGAAAAGCTCATGGAATCTAGCGCCTATACAGAGCTTCGAGAATATAGCGTGCTTGACGAACTGGGCGCAGGCCTGGGTAGCAAGGCCTTGTTAGAGGACCTACTCGGCGAAGTGAAAAACAATGAAGACCTGCAAAAGGCGACTGAACAAGTGAGGGACGCTTCAGACGATGAAGAGATGGTGCGTCAACAGGTCGGTAAAGTTCAGTCGGCACTCCGGAGGGCGCTTACGAAAGCGGCGGACCAGGCGGTAAAAGAAGTAGCAGACGTTCAAAAAACGGTTACTTCATGGGGACTGGAGAAGGGCGACTTCCAGCGATTGCCGCTGGGTAAGAAACTGGAGGTGCTGCAGACTCTGCGCGGAAGTGCGAAATTCCGGGACATGGGCAAATTGGTTGGCAGGATGAGGCGGTTAGCTATTGCTAGCCGGAAAAGCAAGCTGGATGATGAAAGGGTTGAGCTTCATTCCGTCGGTGTAGGCGATGATATCTCCCACGCACTGCCGCAGGAACTGATGGCGCTTCGAAGACCGGCGCTGAAACTAGACTTCTTTCGAAAAATGAGCGAAAAACAGTTACTCCAGTATGATCTGATCCACAAGGACAAGGCAGGTCAGGGACCTATAGTTTGCATCATAGATACTTCCTCTTCGATGCGGGGAGGCAGTAAAGAAGCCTGGTCTAAGGCGGTGGCGCTAGGGCTGGCCGAGATTGCGGCAAGACAGAGGCGGCCATTTGCGTACGCGTTGTTTGCTGGCCCTAAGGATGGGATGATCACGGATGAGTTTGCGCGGGGCATAGCAAAACCGGAGCAGATCGTTAACCTGGTCCAGTGGTTTATCGGCGGCGGCACGGATTACGAGCAGCCCTTGCGGTGGGCTTTAATGAAGATCAAGGAGAGTAGGTTTAGCAAGGCTGACGTCGTGATGATTACGGACGGTGAATGCGCGGTCAGCGACGTTTTCCTGGAAGAATTGCTGAAGCTGAAAAAGGAAAAGGGTTTTTCGATTTTCAGCGTACTCATAGGTGGAACACCGCATGAACTCAAACGGTGGTCGGATGAGGTTTGGAGTATGACCGACTTGATGGATGACAATGTTGTCTCCGAGTTGTTTGTGAAAATGTAAAGGGGGTAAGACCATGACAAACAATCTGATCGCCCTGAAGGGCGGCAATAACGAAAACATCCTGGGGAACTTGGTCTGGTTCTCCGTATCGGATCTGGACATACTGCGCGAAGACCTGGTGAAGCTGGCACAGCATGCGAGTTTGCCGGAAAAGTATGTGCCTGCGCCCATCCGACCAACCGATGCTTTCCGTAGGGCTACGAGCGAGGTAGGCGGTGTGATTAATGCTGGCGGTGATCAAACGACAGTGCTCATGGTCCGCGAAGTGCTGTCCGATGAAGAACGCGTTGTCCGACATTTGATCAAGGAGGTCCGTGACAAGAAAAACGTCCGGCTTTCCTATGACCAAGTTGGGGTCATTGAGTTTGATCGTAGAGCTGAAGCTGTGACCGGCGCTGCCTACGAGGATTCAGCGAAATCGGCGGTAGCAAAGGCTAAAAAGCTCTTCGATCGATATCGAGATTATTATGGGGCTGACCATATCCGCAGGATGCTAAAAGCTGCCCTCGATGATTGCCAGGCTGTCGGTGTAAGGCCAAGCGGAGGGGTTTATTTTGTACCGCGACAATATGAAAAAACTGCGAAAGCGCTGAGTTCACTGATCAAGACGCTGCCTGGTAATAGCGTTGAACTGCATCTGGTGCCGCTAGTTGATGCAACGGAACAAAGAGCGATGGTGGAAGATAAACTTCGCAGTCAAGTGATGGTGCAGGTCGCTCAGATAGGGAGCCTGCTCGGGGGTAACGCCGAGGTTCTTGGGGTAAAGAAGACGTTGAAATCTCTGTCAGTCGAGTTTGCCAGCGTATTGAGGGAACAACAGACTGTTTCCAAAACGACGGGTAACAATGCCATCATTCAACTGCAGGAACTGAAAGAACAGGTAGGCGAGTATGAAGGCTTACTCGAATCCAATCTGGGTGAAGTAAGAAGCACACTTGATATCTTACGCCGTCAGGTCCGCACGATGCTGGACAGGATGGCTATTGAAGGGGTCGCCTGATGGATAGCTTAATTCAGGGTCTCGTTGAATTCGTCGGCAGGAGGATCGTCAGGGCCAAGAGGCTGTCAAAGCATTTAGACGTGCCGGAAGAGACCTATTCCGGATTGGGTGATGAGGAACGGGCCAATGCAAAAGAGTCGATTGAAAGAGACTCCATCTATATTCAGGGGGTAGCAGATGGGATGAGGCTAGCAGCGCTGGTCTTTGCAGGGGAAGACGTCCGTGTTTGACGGCGCTAGATATGTGACAGCCGGAATCATGCAGCAAGTGCCACTGGATGTTCAGCGGTACCTGTGGCACCTCATTGATAGGTTGAAGACCGAGACAGAACCGGATTACTTGCAGGTGTTTGAACTGAAAGAGGCCGATGGGCAAGGGCAGAGAGTGATTCACAGCCAAGAAGTCCCTGCCTTCAGGGCGGAATATGTATTCGATAAAGTGGCTAGGCCGCTGCGGGTCAAGGTATATGTCATTGACGATGGAGAGTACAGCACGATGCTATTGCCAGAGGAAAGGTAAAACAAAGCCAGCCTTGAGTTCATGGATTCAGGACTGGCTTTTTCTCGGGATTGCGCCGTAAGTAAACACACGACTCTTTACCAACTATGTGATCGCGCGACTGGAGGCTATATTCACAAGCAGGCGGCTGGAGTGGGTGTGCAGGGTTGACGTGCGGAGATTCTCTTAAATCCTCTTGACGAGCACGATTCGACATAATATGATGTATCTACGTAAGCAATACACGTTTATATTGGCAAACTTGTCGAAAGACAGGGACGCAAAGCCATGGGTCTAAGGGGCGTGAGAGCCTATGATTGCCAGGCCGTCGTTTGAAGAAATGAGCGAAGTCAGGCTAACCTGACTTTTTTTCTATCTTGCAGTAAATTTGTGGTCTCAACAATTCGAAGAGTAAAGGCGACTTGTGTTTCTTTGTTGATGTACCTGCGAATCACTATAAACACAAAGGGATTGGCATCAGCAGGGAGCACCAAAGGTGAAGACACTGAAAAGGAGAATATCTATGAGCAACAGGTTTGCCGGGTATCGGCTAATCAGTCTATTTGGTATTCTTCTAATCTTATGTGTCTGGCTTTTGGTTTGGACACAATGCTCCTTCGAATATGACAGGGAGATTGAAGAAGCTTATCGGGAGGAAATGAACCTCGCCAGGGTCTACGAAGATCATGTAAGGAGAGTTTTTCTCGAGGTTGACAAAGACTTACTTGCTTTACGGAAGGCCTATCATCAGGAGGGAACCTTCGGACAAGAACTACAGCTGGTTCTAACCCAGGTAAAGGGCGATTCATCCAAAATCCAGGTGGGTATAACCGATGAACAAGGGATGCTGAAGTCACTTTGTCTGGAATCACTCCCATATGATGTTTCTGACAGGGAGTATTTCTTTGCACTTCGCGATACAGTAGTAGACCGGATGTATGTCGGTAAAACAGTCTTAGGCCGACAATCGCATCAAATGGCTATCCCGCTGAGTCGTCGGATCACCAAAGCAGACGGCTCATTCGGGGGTGTTTTTGTCATTTCCATAAGCCCAGCCTATCTAATGGAATCTTTTAAGTCGATGGAGCTCGGGCCAGGAAAAGTTATCTCCGTTACCGGACTGGATGGAATTACCCGAATCCGCCAAGGTGTGGACATTAGGGTCCAAAGTATTGATGTTAGGTCCGGCGCCGTTTATCAGAGTGCGCAGATGAAACCCTTCGGTATGGTACGTGCACCTAATGTAGGTGATGGCATAATACGGCTCAATGCTTACCGGGTTCTCCCGGAATATTCCATCTATGTCAACGTGGCAATGGCTGAGCAAGATGTACTGCAAGATTATTTAAAGCGCAAAAATAGCTATCTCGGCGCCGCCACCTTCATGACAATCTTCATTACCGCCTTCTGTGGAATTCTAATAAAGCGCAATCTAAAACAACGAGAGTTAGAGAACAGATTGGCGACTTTTCAAGAAACGACGAGTCGCCTCGTGACCGATTCCGCGGACAGTGATAGCCTTTTGCAGACGATTACGCAAGACGCACTACGGCTTGTTGGTGCTCCTAACGGACTCATTGCTATCGTTGATCCAGATGGACAATCGTGGACTGTTCGCTATGGAGTCGGGCTCAACAAGCAGCGGGTTGGATCGCGGCTACCAGTTTCTGAAGGCTTAGTCGGTGAGGTTATTTCAAGTAGCGCTTTAGTCTATGCTGCGGATTATTTCCAATATCCCCGTCGGCTACCGGATAACGCAAAAAGAGGATTTAGAAGTGTTCTTGGTCTTCCTTTAAAAATTGAGGAGAAGATTGTCGGGGTGCTGGCTGCAGAGTGGACACAACCTATTTCCCAACCTAGCGAAGAAGTGCTGGATACTCTGCGCCAATATGCCTATCTTGCTTCCGTTGCGTTGGAACGGGCTCAGACGCAGGAAAAAATACAACTGCTTGCATTTACGGATACATTAACTGGCTTACCGAACCGGCTTAGTATCCAAAATTACCTGAAGGAAGAAATGGAAAGGGCTCGGCGAGGCGAATCGCACGGAACAGTTCTCTTTGTTGATTTGGATAACCTTAAATTAGTAAACGATACGATGGGCCACAGTTACGGCGATATGCTAATTATTGAGGCCAGCAAACACATAGTTAAAAATGCTGGAGAAAGTGCGTTTATAGGAAGACTTGCGGGGGACGAGTTTATAGTTATATTGCCGGACTGCCATCAGAAGGAGCAAGTTGCGGAAATTGCCGACCGAATCAATCTTTCTCTGGATCGTCAGTATAATTGGGAGGCATTATCTGTACATGCCTCTGCTACAATTGGCATAGCTTTTTATCCGGAAAATGGCACCACGGTCGAAGAAATCCTGAAAAATGCTGATGCCGCTCTTTATGCCGCTAAGAAAAAGGGAAAGCGTTCGTGGCAGTTTTATGATGCATCGAACCAGCAGGATATACACCAAAAGATGGTCCTATCTAGCAGCCTACATCAGGCTCTTGAACGGAACGAGTTAGTTCTTCATTATCAACCAGTGTTGACGCCGGAAGGCATTCTAGTCGGCTTTGAAGCCCTACTCCGTTGGAATAGTCCAGAACACGGCTCAGTATCTCCTTCGTCCTTTATTCCTATCGCGGAACAAGATGGTCGACTAATACGATCGATTGGAACTTGGGTCCTCCAAGAAGCATGCATATTTTTAAGGCGCCTAGCAAGCATGGGGCGTGCGGACCTTCGTATCGATGTTAATGTATCGGCTAGACAGTTAGAAGGAAATGACTTTGTTGATATCGTTTTAGCTGCTATCGATGCAGCTGGCATTAAACCAGGTCAGCTCGGTCTTGAGATTACAGAAAGTGTACTGATGGAATCGGTGCAACACATAGCCGTCCAGCTAGAACAATTGCGTAAGCGAGGGGTGAAAATATCGCTTGACGACTTTGGCGAAGGTTATTCATCCTTAACTCAGCTTTCAATGTTACCAGTTGATACTTTGAAAATTTCGAAGACGCTCATAAATAGGCTAGGATCGCAGCGTCATGTCGACTTCATGTGCTCGATTGTAAATATGGCAGACGCCTTGGGCCTTACTGTGGTTGCTGAAGGTGTTGAGACCGAGGAGCAGCTTATGAGGGCAAAGGAGTGTCGATGTGACTGGATACAGGGATACTTTTTTTACCGTCCCATGCCGGAAGAAGAGGCTATACGAATGTTTTGGGCAGGGATCTAATGATTCAGTGCAAAAGGGCTTTCTGCGTGGGATCTCAGATATGTTGTTTTCAGTATGTTGCGAGAGAGGGGCGATATTTTGAATGAGAAGGATCTTTTAACTCACTTCTTTCATGTTTGGCCGCATCTGAATGAACTATTGACGAGCGATGTTGCAGTGACATTGACTGACCTGGAAAAATTCCTATTCGCCAAACCGGGGAAAACATTGGATTTGAAGATTAATGCAGGGGATCCATTAAAGCCGGGGAGTGCTGTTGCCCGAGCCATACAAGAAAAACGTCGTGTGGTTATCAGGGCTGACAAAGCTTTATTCGGTGTCCCCTACATTGCGGTAGCCATACCGCTCTATAACCAACGAGGAGAGGTTATCGGCGCAGCTTCGGTACAAGAGACTGTACAGCGGCAGGATGACCTCAAGCAGATGTCGACGACTTTGACAGATAACATCAACGTAGTCGCCAGCACTATCGAGGAAATCTCGGCTCAAACGGAAGAAATCGCAGCAACCAGCCGAACCTTGACCAACACCGCAAAAAATTCCAATGCGCGTCTCCGTGAAACCGATGGGGTGCTGAGTCTGATTAAGTCGATAGTATCACAAACTAATTTGTTGGGCCTTAACGCCGCTATCGAATCCGCTAGGGTTGGGGAACACGGGCGGGGGTTCGCCGTAGTAGCTCAAGAGATTCGCAAGTTGGCGACAACCAGTACTGAATCGATTATGAAGATAGAACAGATTGTCAATGCAATTCAAGTAGATAGCAGTCGTACCTGCAAAGAGATGGAGCAAATCGACGATATTATTTCTCAGATTTCGGGTGCAATTACCCATGTAGCAGGAGCTATGCAACAAACTAGCGAACTCGCCCTTAAGCTGGATAACTTGGCCGATAATCTAAGCACCGAGAAATAAATTGTTAGAATTAAAAGATAGCTGCGTGAGTATCTCTTATCCGGGGAGGCTATCATTGTTTCCGAAATACTCCGGATGAGAGTTTGAACTCGGATTGGAAAAACATCCCCGGCATCGCCGGAGCCGCGTAGTCACTGTGTGCGGGGATGACGGGGATGAGAAAATAAATAAAGCTCGTCTCGCGCAAAGACGTCAAAAAAGAGTCAGCAAACAGTTATGTGCGCTGGCTCTTTCTTGTGAACAGAACTCCAATGCTCTTATCCGGGAGGACGATGACCACCGTGGCCTCCGTAGCCACCGCCATACATTGGACGGCAACCATGAGATGGGTAGCAAACTGGCGCATAAGGAACACAAGACGGAGTGCAAGCCGGAACGCAATATGGCACGCAGCTTGGATTACATGCCTGCCGATGGCCTCCATGACCGCCATATCCGCCATATCCTCCGTAGCCACCGCCATACATTGGCCGGCAACCATGAGATGGGTAGCAAACAGGCGAATAGGGGACACAAGACGGAGCACAAGATGGAGCACAAGACGGAGTACAAGACGGAACGCAATTAGGCGCGCAGTTCTGATCGCCAGTTACTGTGGTCTGCCGATCATCTTCATCCCATTCTGTGAATCCAGGGGCTTCCCAATCACGTTCTTTATTCATAGCCATATGTTTACCTCCTGACTTTAAGTATTAATTAAGCAGACTCTATTTCATAATATGCCTACAGAATCAATAAGTTACGGGAGCTTAGGCAACCAATGCTATCACCAACAAAGAGAAAGCCCAGCTACGCCGGGCTCTCAGATAAGGAGGAAAATACACGTCTAAAGATTGGTGCTACCCCTACTATATTTTATGTAGCATAGGATTATTTGCTACTAAGGCCATCATTCTGAATGAAGATACCTGTGCGCGCAAGCAAGCACACGACTTGCGGCAATGTTGGTAGCATACGAGGCTGCATCTACAAGCAAGCGTCTGGTGGATATGCAGGGTTACGCTATAGCGGTTAAGCCAAGATCATCCCCGGCATCGCCGGAGCCGCGTAGTCACTGTGTGCGGGGATGACGGGGATAACAATGAAAAAGCTCACTCGGACATCTTGGGTCTGGGTGAGTTTTCGTTTTTTGAAAATAAATTATGTAAACTACTTGACAGCACAGACTGTGTATGTTATAATGTAAGTGTAGTAATAGTGTTGAAGCTAAGGAGTGGTTGATTTGGACAAGAAGGGACATACCTGGACACTCAACAGAAAGACAGTGCTGGTTGCAAAAGTCCTGGCCGCTGTATTTCAAATTACCGATAGTCAGCTCATTCAAAACATCATTGCGGTCAAGGCAACACGGACACTGGCCCTATATAATGCTTTCGGTGCGGGAGTGGTGGCGTTGCCTGCTGCTGAGACCTGTGTACCGAAAAGTGATACGATGGTCCGCAAGACGGTTGCGCTGTCTGAGGAAACATACAAGCGGTTAGAGAGAATTGTGAAGATTACAGGGAAGCGGGAATCCAATGTTGTCGAGGATTTCGTCTATGAGACGGTAAACACGATTAACGAATTTTATCCAGACCTGATAGGGCTTATTGATGCCGCCTTATCGGTCAAAACAGGTGAAGGCGAAGGAAATCCTGGCGAAATCGTGCTGTGGGAAATCTACCATGGGACTATGGCCAAGAGTACAGAAGCCGGTATGGTAGAGAAGTTAACCCAAGCCTTTAAGAAGCAGTAGTCTTAACATCTGCGGTCTGAAAAGACCGCATTTCTTACACTCAATATAACACAGTCTGTGTAAAATGTCAAGTAAAAGTAAATCCAGTGCAATAAGGAGACGAATTGCTATGCCAGAGCAAGCAAAAATACCCTACGCCCAAGACCAGCGAACTAGGATAATGGGGTTAGTCGACGGGTATATGCCGCCTACTCCCCCAAAACCAGTTGCTTTAGTAACGACAGTCCAGATTGCAACGCCGCCACCGCCACCTGCTGATGACGAAAAAGTAGTCGCCGGCAAGAATGTATTCATCGAAGGGATGACTCAAATGCCGACAAGCCAGCCAGTAGCAACGGTTGTAAAATCAATCCACGATGCAAGCGAAGGAGCAAAGTCCTGGCGGGAAAAAAGAGGGATACTCTCTTTCACCGAAGCCGTTAATGATGGTAAGTCCGACATCTCCGTTGTAATCAAGAACCAGGAGCCAGCGGAGAGGTTGTTGGACATCTTGGAACGATTAGATGATCTTGCAGTCGACGTATACATTGCCGCCATCACTCATTGGCTGCACAATGCCAAGGCAGCGACAGAAGCCGTGTGGATTCATGTAGACCAGATTTTGCAATATCGCGGTATCAAGCCCAGAATACAGCATGGCTATACCGCTGGGTATCGTGAGGAAGAAAGAACCGCCATCGCGGAACGCTTCGAGTTGTTGGACCGCATGTACCTATATCTCCAGCGGCTTACAGTTTACTCTCCTAAAAAGCGGCGCGAGATCACCGTCGAAAGCAAAGTTCTTGGGATTACAGACCGGATGGTCGAAAACGAAAAAGTCATTGCTGTCAAAGTCTGGCCGGGTGAATATGGAAAGCTTCTCTATGGAAGCGATACCCGGCAAACGGGTCTGATGTTCCAGAAAATCATTGAATATGACTACTACCACCAGTCCTGGGAAAAACGGATTGCGTTATACCTGACGTTTCAGTGGGCAATTCGCAAGGCCCATGGGACACTAAACCAGCCTTTCCGTATCAGTACCATACTTCAAAACATCCACAAAGGACTTAACGTCAGGTATCCAAAGAAGACACTCGCCAAATTTGAAAAGGCATTGAACACTTTGAACGCGGACGGTCTTATTCAGGATTGGCGGTACGACGCACCAGACAAGCTGGACACGGATAAGCGAGATTGGATTCTGGACTGGTGCAACCAAACAATAACAGTGGTTGTGCCCCAAATCATCGAAGTCCGATATCGAACAGTTCAAGAAAATCGCCTTAAAATATTGAACAAGCGGAATTAAAGATTGCAGCAAACACCACCCGCGCTATCCATCACTAAACCCGACGCTATCTATCACCAAACCCGACGCTATCCATCACAAAACATTTTTTTCCACCTTGCCATTTTTTTGGAGTAGCTCGACAGAGATTGTTCGCTAAAAATATCCAAAATTGCCTCTATTATATTTATTATAATCTATCTGTCCGCTGTCTGCGCTGACGCTCCGACAGCCGCGACGCAATCAAAAAACACTAGGAGTCGAAGCCTTATATGCAGCAACTTTCTGAACAACTTCACCGCCTCATCCTGCACCGCGATGGACAACTGTATGCCAATCAAAGTAAGGACGGCAAGGCCTACTACCCTGAGAAAGAAAAGACTTTAACCAATGAAATCCTGGAACAGCATCTCGCTGGAAAGCAGACAATATCTGCCCAACTCCTGCAACAAACAACGAACTTAGTAAAAGCCGCCTGCATCGATTTTGACCGAGACACCGCTGAGGAAACGCTGCAGCAGGTTTATCAACGAGCACTCTGCGTCAAAGAGGCCCTGGAGGCACAAGGATTACCAGGCTTCCTCGAATTCAGCGGCCAGAAAGGCTTTCATATCTGGTTTTTCTTTGCTCAACCTCTTCCTGGACGCACCGCAAGAGAGGTAATCATGAAGACCTGTGAGGCCGCCAAATTTAAGCCTAAGGAACTATTCCCGCCAGGTGACTATATTAATAATGATGGTACAGGGCCAGGTTATAAGGGCATCAAACTCCCCTGCGGCATCCACCAGGCCACGAAAAAACGTACTGGTTTTCTGCCGGAACTGGTCGCATGGATGGAGGACGGCTATCCGGTAGTGTCTGAAAACCAAGCTGACATTATGGCCGACTTCGAAAAAATCCCGATTGACGTAGTTCTGACCTTGCGGGAAATCAAAATCCAAGAGCCTACTTCGCAAGTCAATGACTGCTCGAAAATCGTTGATTTCTCGGGTATGAACGCGTATGATCACCCGCCCTGCATTCTATATTACATGGCTCACGGTGCTCCTATTGATCAGGATTATAATAGCGTGAACTTAACGATTGGTCGGTATGCAATAGCCAGGGGTCTCGATGAAAAAACAGCCATGGAAATTGCCAAAGAAGTGGCAGAGCATACATCCAATGATCACCCGACGACTAAAAAAGATGTCCGGGAAAAGTTAGAGAACTTTGAAAGCGTCTTAAAGGCCGTTCGTGGCAACCCTGGCGACTATCCTTGGAGTTGCGGTTATGCCTTGAATAGCGCTAAGTTTAAGAAATCCGGAGCTTGTCCAGGAGCCCATTGTCCTTACTGGTCTTATGAAATGAGTGGTCCTCAACTCTCTGCACAGGCGAGCGAAGCCGATTTCCTGGCTGAACAGGAATTCCTCGCTTACCTGATGCTCAAGCCGATGGAAGCAGCACCCATCGTCTTGCAGGAAGACCTTGATGCAGCTTACTTCAGGGGATCTATAATCGAGACAGCCGGGAAAACACTTCCCATTCACTCAATCCTGTTTGCAGCGATTCAGCAATTGATTGAGAATGAGCGGGAGATTCGGACCAGCCTGATTCTGGCTGAACTTGCCGCCAAATACGATCAAGGAACGGTAGCTACAGCTTCAAAGTATGTCACCGAACTGACGTCACCCCCCTGCACACAGGGCACTTTTATCATTCATCTCCAGCGCATCAAAGATATCGGCGCACGCCTGGCTCTTCAGAAAAGATTGACTGAGGTATCCAGTACCCTGAATAGTCTCGCCTTACCACTGGCCAACGTGATTGATGAAATAGGAAATGATGTCCGGCAGTGGCAAAAGAAAACGGCGTTTGAAGTGCTGCCGGTCAACAACCATATCCCTGATTTCTTGGAGGACTTGTTCGGGAAAGCAGCGCCTGTTATCCCAACCGCGTCGACGCATCTCAACCGGGCTCTTAACGGCGGTTGGCAGCCAGCCAAACTGTACGTCATCGGTGCTCCTCCAGGGTCAGGAAAAACAACTTTCTGTAGCTACTGCGCCGATTACGCGGCGGAGAGACAGCATCAAGTCATCTATGTCGCTTTTGAAATGAGTCGAGATCAGCTAATTATTAATGCCTTGTCGCGTGTTGGCAGAATAGATTCCGGCTTGGTGGAAGCCAAGAAGTGGAACGACGATCTGTACCCAGATGCTGAAGCCCTTAAAAGGAGTGTTGGTGACAGCCTTAAAATATATACGGACAAGATCGGGTCCTATATGAACTTGATCGAAGCCGGTCCGGAGGTCACCGTAGCACAGCTAAAAGGCATCATATCGAGGATAAGGCATCGCGCAGATATTGCTGACAGCGAGCCAGTCTTGGTAGTCATCGATTATTTGCAATTGATGATGAGCGGGGACGATAGGCTCGACAGTGGTAACAATGAGACTGTACGGGTAAGCAGGATTGCTACCGCCTTGAAACAACTGGCGCGGGATGCGGGCGTGGCTGTCATTGCGATCAGTGACATCACCAAGCGGGCTTACCAGGAAGCGCTGAAATCTGGAAGCTTGGATATGGGTGCATTGCGGGATTCGTTCAAGATCGCCCATGCCGCCGATGCTATAATGCTCCTGCAGACAGGTAAAATTTCCGTTGGCAAAGATGGCGAACAGAAAGATCAACTGGACATCGTACGCGAACACTGCACTGGCGAAAGGGCTATTGAATTAGCTGAGATCCGTCATACACACAAGTTGGACGAAAGAGCCAAAGCCACCTATGC
>Ga0316231_1000951_pt1 | contig 36063 bp, 24 predicted proteins | sample TBH18027metaG_FD_206002 | JGI IMG/M metagenome (GOLD analysis project Ga0316231, IMG submission 206002) | Freshwater microbial communities from Trout Bog Lake, Wisconsin, USA - TBH18027 | ecosystem: Environmental > Aquatic > Freshwater > Lake > Hypolimnion/Profundal zone | place: USA: Wisconsin... | reverse complement strand
ACCCGCCGGATAAGCGCGTTGAATGTTGACGGTTCGTAAATGCCTTTCATGTTCCCAATGAAATCCAAGATTTCAGAAACTTTGACAGTATGGGTTTGCGGGTTGTGCTTCCAGTATTCAATCATCCGATCCTTGACCATTTTATACCCCACTTTTGTTTTGGGATACTTTTTCAAATTAATTTCATACCATTTGCAAACGAGATCGTGCAGGGCAATCAATCCGCCAGTTGTCCCTTGAACCTGCTTTATCCACTCATCAAGTTTTGCCTCTGCCAGTCTCCTGTCGTTGACTTCAAGGCACTTTGTCTTGATCTTTCCCAGATGCTTCTTGATGCCGTAATACTCCCCTGTTCCCTCATGCCGATACAGGCAATGGACTCCATTGATTGCGCGAAGTTGCTGGCGGGTTGTCTTGGGCTTCTGTTCTGGTTCCCCCTCGGCACTGCTGTCTTGGGCTGTCTGGTTCTGTTTCTTCATCTTAATGCCCAGAAGTGTAACAGATTTTATTGGTATAGTCAATCAGTATATACGATTTTTAATAAACCTGATTTAAATATGTATAGTAAAGGAAAAGATGGGTTCTGATGTGAATCCTGATCAAGAAGAGTTCGAGATCCTCGGGGAAACCCCGGACCTTCTTGCCGTGAACAAGCCGGCCGGGCTGCTCGTGCATCCCACCAAGCCGGACGGCCCGCGGACGCTCTGGGACGGGCTCCGCGATCTCCTGCGCTACGAGATCGCGAACGGCGGCCAGGTCTCGCTCATCAACCGCCTCGACCGCGAAACCAGCGGGGTCGTCCTCGTGGCCAAATCCTCCCGCGCCGCGCGCACCGCCGCCATGGCCATGCAGGAGGGAAAAATCCAGAAGTCCTACCTGGCGGTCGTCTGCGGCTGGCCGGATCAGGAATTTGAGGTCGAGGCCCCGATCATCCGTCTCGGTGAAGTCGGCGAAACAACAATCCACCTCCAGCGCGCCGTCCATCCGTCAGGAGCCGCCGCCCACACCCGCTTCCGCGTCCTGTCGCGGATCGAGCGCGCGGAAGGCCGGTTCGCCCTGGTCGCCGCCGAACCGCTCACCGGCCGCACCCACCAGATCCGGGTCCACCTCGCCCACGCCGGCCACCCGGTCGTCGGCGACAAAATCTACGGGCCCTCGCCGGACTGCTACCTGGAATTCATCCGCACCGGCTGGACCCCCGCCCTCGCAGAACGCCTCCTCCTCCCGCGCCACGCCCTGCATTCCGCGAAATTGGTCCTGGAATGGAACGGGCTGCCCATGATCTGGTCCTCCGGCTTGCCAAGGGACATGGCAGCCTTTCTTGACGCGGGAATACCGGCCTCCGGCTAATTCCAGCGCACGAGTTCGACCCGGCGGTCACGAGAAAAAAACGCGGCCCCGATGCGGGCGGATTTTTAATCCGACCGCCATGGATTTTCCCCTGTGTTTCGCGGCCGGCTTGTGCTAGTTATCGCGCGAATTCCAACCAAGTGAACGTTTCTGACCTGCGCGAGATCCTGCAATACGTGCCCCGGTTCCGGGAGCGCACGTTCGTGGTTGCCGTGGACGGCGAGGTCGTCGCCTCGGAAAATTTTTCCAATGTGCTGCTGGATCTGGCGGTGCTGAGGTCGCTGAGCATCCGGGTGGTTCTTGTGCACGGGGCGAGCTACCAGATCGAGAGGCTCGCGGCGGAGCGGAAAGTGGCGATTTCGAATTCCGACGGCATCGGTCTCACCGACCCGCCCACCCTCCAACTCAGCATCGATGCGGCCATCCGGCTCACGAACGAAATCATGGAGGGTCTTTCCTCGGTCGATCTGCGGGCCGCGTATATCAACGCGCTCATCGCCCACCCGGCGGGAATCCTGGGCGGGATCGACCAGCAATACACCGGCAAAGTCGAACGGGTCGATGTGAAAGCGCTCAAGCTCCTGCTCGACGAAGGGATCATCCCCGTCGTCCCACCGCTGGGATTCGACGGCGAGGGCAGGACCTACCGGGTCAACTCCGACAGCATCGCCATCGAAATTGCGGAGGAACTCTCCGCCGCCAAGATCCTTTACCTGACGCCGAGCGGCACCTTCCCCGCCGCGGGGGAACTCCCGCGCCAACTGTCGGTCGCCGATACCCAGGATCTTCTGAAAAAGCGGCGCTCCGAACTCGACCCCGGCTTGGTCTCGAAACTCGAAAACGCGGCCAGGGCCTGCGTGCAGGGCGTTCCGCGGGTGCACGTCCTCGATGGCGGGGTCAACGAGGCGTTGCTCAACGAGGTCTTCAGCCACGACGGCATCGGGACAATGATCTACTCGAACGAATACCAGCAGATCCGGCGGATCTTCAAAAAAGATGTGCGTGCGGTCATGTCGCTGATCCGGCAATCGGTCCACAACGAGGAGCTCGTGCGGCGGACCCGGGCCGAGATTCTCGAACACCTCGAGGACTACTGGCTTCTCGAGATCGACCGCGCGCCGATCGCCTGCGTGGCCCTGCACCTCTACCCGGCGGAATCCGCGGGCGAGCTCGCCTGCCTCCATGTGAGCAACGCGCTGGAGAACCAGGGGCACGGACGGAAGCTCATGGCGTTCGTCGAAAACCTCGCGCGGGAAAAAGGCGTGAAAAACCTCTTCGCCCTCTCCACCCAGGCCTATACCTATCTCCAGCAGAAAGGCGGCTACGAGCCCGCGGAGCCGGCATTGCTGCCTGCGGAACGCCGGGCGAAATACGAGGTCAGCGGGCGGAACTCGAAGGTTCTCCTGAAAGTTCTCCGCTCCTGAGATGCATCCCGCGCAGACCTGGTGGAACCTGGGCGTGGACGGGGCGGTCATCCTCGTCTATTTCGTCGGCATCGTCGGCATCGGGCTCTACGCGGCGAGAAAAAACTCGACGCTGCAGGATTTCGCGCTCGGCGGCCACTCGATCCCCTGGTGGGCGGTGCTGGCCTCGATCATCGCGGCCGAGACAAGCGCGGTCACGTTTCTCGGGGCGCCGGCCGAGGGGTTCAAGACCCGGAGCTACGCTTACGCGCAGCTCGCCCTCGGCACGATCATCGCGCGCATCATCATCGCCTGGATATTCATCGCCCCCTACTACCGCTACAAGGTCGAGAGCATCTACGAATTCCTGACCCTCCGGTTCGGCGAACGCACGAAAAACATGGCCAGCGGGATTTTTCTCGTGACGCGCGTCCTGGGCATCGGCGTGCGGCTTTACCTCGGCGGCGTGATCCTGGTCGTCGTTTACCGCTACCTTTTCCCCGGCTCGGAAATCACGCTCTGGACGTATTTCTGGGGCATCGTGTTTGTCACGCTCATCACCACGCTCTACACCGCGGCTGGCGGGATCAAGGCGGTCGTCTGGACCGACCTCATCCAGGCCTGCCTGATGCTCGGGGCGATCCTTTTTTCGATCGCCGCGGTTTTTCACGACATCCCGGGCGGAATGCGGACCGTCCACGAGCGCCTCGCCGGGCAGAATCTTTCGATGTTCCAGACCGGCTGGGATACCGCGAAACCATTCGGGGAAGCGCTCGCCGGGATGCTGCACACCGAATACACGATCTTCGCCGCGATCATCGGCATCACGTTTCTCACCATGGCCACCCACGGGACCGACCAAGACATGGTGCAGCGGATGCTCACCGCCGAGAACACCGCCAAATCCCGGCTTTCGCTGGTGCTGAGCGGGTTCGCGGACATCCCGATCGTCCTGTCCTTCCTGACCGTGGGACTGCTCCTCTGGGTGCGCTACCAGGTCCATCCCGACCCCTCGCTGCCGCCCGAGGACAACGAGATTTTCGCTCACTACATCGTCAACGAGATGCCGGTCGGCATCCGGGGGCTGATCATCGCGGGGGTTTTTGCCACGATGATGGGTTCGACTTCCGCAGCGCTCAACGCGCTCGCCACTTCGTTCATCAAAGATTTTTACCAGCCCTACATCCGGCGCTCGGCCACCGACCGGCAATGCGTCAGCGCCGCGAGATGGGCGACATCGGTTTTCGGGATCCTGATGATCGTTGTCGCGACGGTGGCGGCCTACACGGTGATGCACACGAACATCACGATCATCCCGCTGGCGCTGGGGATTCTCGGCTACACCTACGGCTCGCTGCTCGGGGTCTTTCTCCTCGGAGTCCTGACAAGCACGCGCGGAAACGACCGCTCGAACGTCTTCGCCATGATCATCGGGATCCTCGCGGTGCTCGTGCTCTGCAAAATTTCCGTCCCCCTCTGGGAAACCACCGACAGCGCCGGCGCTGCGGTGAAACAGGAATTCCAGTTCGGCATCCTCCTGCCCGCATGGTGGCCGGCCATCGCGTGGCCCTATTTTGTCTTCATCGGCAGTTCGGTGACGTTTTTGCTGGGAATTCTTTTCCCCACCGGAGCGGGTGCCAGCATCAGTGCCGCCCGGCAAAACCGCGCAGGCGCTTGATCGGATGGCGGCGGGTTCCACGGTCAAGATAAAATCTCTTTCCCCGAAACATTTATCTCTCGAAATCCGGAGTTTTTTCTTGAGCCGCTGCTCCCGGTGTTTTTATCGTCATCCCCCCAAGCGATAACAAAGGATTGCTGGCCGTGAACTTTTTGTGAACACCTCCTCCCGGAACTTGAAAATGCCTGCGCCGATCTCGTGCCGCGGATTGCATGTCGCGAGGGGGGCCGGTGACGGGCGAAGTGCCCGGATTTTTTTTCCCGCCTTCAATCGATTAAAAAGGAGCGACTTAAACGGCACGCGGTTCCGGCGGAAAAAATCCGGCCTTCCCCTGCCGCGAAGATTTTGCAAATCTCAACCCCCTCTTGGGAGTGCTTTGAGGAACGCTGTTTGTCGAGGGAAGAACAAAACAAAGTTGAAGTCATGATCACAGAGACGAAGGATATTTGGTCGGAAGTTTCCGCGCGGATCCGCCGGCGCGTGAGCGCGGACGGATATGATCGGTGGTTCTCGGGAGTCACCGCCTCGGCGCTCGACGGGGATTCGATCACGCTTTGCGTGCCGAACCCGATCCACCAGTTTTTCATCGAGAGCAACTACCTCCCCATTCTGGAGGAAGCGGTCCGCGAGGTGGTTCCCTCGGTGAATGCCGTCCATTTCTCGACCGTCTCCCCGGAAGCCGAATTGCCCGCGCGCCCGGCTCCCGCCCAGCGCAACACGAAAGAAAAACCCGCCACCGCGAACGCGGCCGGGATGAACACGCGCAACACGTTCGACGCGTTTGTGGTCGGCTCGAACAACCAGTTCGCGCACTCCGCCGCGATGGCCGTGGCCAAGGCCCCGTCGAGGACATACAACCCGCTTTTCATTTACGGCGGCAGCGGGCTCGGGAAAACCCACCTCCTCCAGGCGATCGGCCACCACGTGATCGCCACGGCCAAATCCTCGAAAGTCGTTTACCTCTCCAGCGAGCAGTTCACCAACGAATTCATCGACGCCATCCAACACGGGACGCTCGTGAAGTTCCGGAAGAAATACCGCAACGCCGACGTCCTCATGATCGACGACATCCAGTTCCTCGCCGGCAAGGAACGCTCGCAGGAGGAATTTTTCCACACGTTTAACGCCCTGCACGACGGGCACAAGCAGGTCGTGCTCTCCAGCGACCGTCCCGCGAGCGAAATCGACAAGCTCGAGCAGCGCCTGGTCTCCAGATTCGAGTGGGGCATGACCGCCGAGATCCAGCCCCCGGATTCCGAGACGCGCATCGCGATTCTCCGCAGCAAGGCCGCCGGTCTGAACATCCAGCTCGACCCGTGGGTGATTGATTTTCTCGCGGACAAGATCCGCAACAACGTCCGCCGCCTCGAGGGGGCGCTGATGCGCGTCGCTTCCTACAAATCGCTGAGCGACCGCCCGGTCACGCGCGAGGTCATCGAAAACCTCCTCCGCGATATCTTCCAGGAACAGGCCCGCAAGTCGGTGACCATCGACCAGATCCAACGCCGGGTGGCCGAGCATTACGACGTCCGCCTCGCCGACATGACGAGCAAGCGGCGTCCGGCCAACATCGCGTTCCCCCGCCAGATCGCCATGTATCTGTCCCGCGAACTGACAAAATCCTCGCTCAGCGACATCGGTGATGCCTTCGGAGGCAAAGACCACGGCACCGTCATCCATGCCTGCAAGCTCGTGAAAAGGCGCATCGAGGAAGACGAGAAAACCCGCAGCGCGGTCTGCCTTCTCGACACCCAGTTGCAAAGATAACCGGACTCCGGGGAAATGATGAGCTTTTCCCCCACCCCGTTCGCGGAGGCGCATCAGGCCCACCTGTCCGCCAGGGATTGTCCTTGAAGCATGAAACGACTGCCCGCTTATTTCGCCGCTCTCGGCCGAAAGCTTCTGGAGCTTCGGGATACGCCACACGCTGTGGCCGGCGGCGCGGCGATCGGGATGTTCATCGGGTTCACTCCCTTGTTCGGAGTGAAGACGCTCCTCAGCCTGGTGGTTGCCTATCTGCTGCGGTGCAGCAAAATTGCGGCGGTCATCGCCGTTTCGCTGCACGATGTGGTGTGGCCGTTTTTGCCGTTTTTGCTGACTCTGGAATACAAGATCGGATATTTTTTGTTAAGCCACCCCCACGTTCTGCCCGCCAAAATGGTTTTAAAAGACCTGCACAGGTCCGATCTGCTGAATTGGACAAAATTTCTTGAGGTCGGGCAGCCCTTGATGGTTGGCTCGCTTTTTGTTTCCGCCCCGGCCGCACTTCTCACCTACGCGGTGATGCTGCCGTTGCTCAAACGGCGCGAGGCGCACAGGCTCAAGCGGGAGGCTGCGGCGCAGGCCTCCCGGCCGGCGCAATAAACCCGGTCCGGCATGAAGCATCCGCTTTGGTTTCTCTTGATTGGGTGGACGCTCGGCGGATTGGCGTTGCCGTTTTTCGACCGGGGAGCATTCGGCTGGTGGGACAAGGTGTGGGTTGTGCTTTTTGCCGTGGCGGCCTATGCGGGAATTGCAGCCCGTGCCGGGCTCTCCTCCGCACGAGTTTGCGCCGGTGTGGTCTTTGTTTCGTTTGCAGCAGCCCTTGCCGCCGCAGTGCTGGCCGGGCGGTTCGCGCCGCACTTCACTCCGCAGGCTGGTCCGGGAATGAGCGCGGGGGTTCCGCTCCTGCCCCTGCTTCTGCTCTTCGCGATCCTGAGCGTCTCCGAGCGGACCGCCGCTGTGGTTTTCCCTTATTCCGGACGAGCCGGTCATGCTGCTTGGACGGCCTTGGGATTTGCGGTTTCCGTGGTCAATGGAGCAGCCTTTCTCGCAAAGACACGGGGTTGGTGGGTGGGGAATCCCGGCGGCGACGGATGGATGGGAGCGGGGGCCGTGACGGCTCTGCTTGCATTGATCGCGTTTGGCCTGTCATTTGTTTATCCGGCGGATTCGCGGATCCGGCGGACGAGGTGGTCGGTCGAAGTGACGGCATGGCTGGCGATCAACGCCATTTTCCTCGCCGCAAATTTTGCCATGTTTCTGCAATGACGATCTTCGAATTCCTCCGCAGCAGGCTCCAGGGCGAGCCGCCCCTGCATCCGATGGATCGCCGGATCGCGAAGCGCTGGGTGAAAGAGCGGCTGAAGCGGATCTATCCCGAGCTTCGCCTCGATCCCAAGGCTCTTGAAAAGGCCTACCAGGAGCTCGGGATCGAACCCCACGAAGGAAGCGGCAGGGGCGGGGCCACGGTCTTCGAAATCAACCTTCCGGGGGACTCGCGATGAGCGCGTTCATCGTCCTCCTTCCCGTCCTGCTGAATTTACAGGACCGCCCAGCGGAGCTTCGCGGAGGCGGCGCGCGGGTTGGCCCGGCATTCCGCGGGCGCAGGGCGCACGACATCGCGGGCGACCGCGGAATAGACACCTTCGCGACGGCCGGTTTGAAAGGCCTTTTTCACGCGGCGGTCCTCGCCGGAATGGAATGTCAAGATGGCCGCACGGCCTCCGGGTTTGAGGCAAAGAGGCAACGCGCGAAGCAAGGCGTCGAGCGCGCCGAATTCCTCGTTGACCTCGATCCGCAGAGCTTGAAAAACCCGGCGCACGGATTTTTCTGCTTCGTCGCCAGGCACTGTTCGCAAAGCAACACGAATGGCCCCGGCAAGATCCGTGGTGACGGAAAAGTCTTTTCCCGCGATGGCGGCCGCGACCATTTCCGCATGCGGCTCGTCGGCATTTTCGCGGAGGATGTCTGCCAGCGGGGAAGACAGAACATTTTTTAGAAGCTGCGATGCGGGGATCCCGCGCCCGGGATTCATCCTCATGTCGAGCGGCCCGGAGATCTTCGTCGAGAATCCCCGGCCCGGCGTGTCGAGCTGCATCGACGAAACCCCGAGATCGGCGAGGATGCAAGCCACCCGCTCCAATCCCTCCGCAGCCATCGCCCGCTGGAGCCCGGCAAAATTCGATCGTCGGACCTTGAAAACTTCCGGGCCAAAGCCGAGGTCGCGCAGGCGACCTTCTGTTTTCGGCAGTTCCAGTGGATCGGCATCGAGGCCGAGAAGAGTTCCGTCCGGGCCGAGCCGCGCGAGGATCGCCGACGCGTGCCCGCCGTGCCCGAGCGTGCAATCTACGGCGCTACCCCCCGGCTGCGGACGCAGGGCTTCGAGGACCTCCTCCACCATCACCGGCACATGCGATCCGGCGGGCGTCTTCCCCGAGGCCAGAACTTTTCCCACCGTCTCCGGGTATTTTTCCGGCGAGAGTTCCTTGTATTTCTCCTCGAACCGCCGCGGGTTTTTGCCGGAATACCTCGGGCGCCGTCGGTGGGGGGATTCCATGCTGGCGGCCATGCAGAATCTTCTAGCGCGCCCGCCCTCCATGGACAACCACGGAGTATCGGGCGGCCGGTCTCAGGGAATCCGTTCGTTTTTGACGAAGTTCTTCGATTCGTCCTCGAACGTCAGCGCGCCGGTCGGACAGTGCTTCACGCAGTCCTCTGCGGCCTGCTGGAGGCCGTCAGCGAGCGGGCCGTCCAGCGGGACGCCGATTTTCAGGTCGAACCCGCGACCGATGAACGTCAGGCCGAGTGGGGCGCTCGACTGCGCGGCGAGTTCGATGCAGATCCCGCACGAGATGCATTTGCCCGGCTCGAAAATCACGCCGGCCGGCTGGCGGATGAACTCGAATTTGCGGCGGTGCTCGCCGGCGTAGGCTTTCGGGTCCACGTCGTAATCCTCCGCGAAAATCCGGAGACGGCAGTTGTTCGCCGAGCGGCAATCGCAGTGGCAGCATCGGCCGGCTGCGGTCTCGGCTTCGGTGATGAGTTCCCGCACGCTCAGCGTCGCGACCGAGCCCTTCGCCAGTTCCCGGTATTCCTCGACCGGCATCTTGGGAATCGTCGAGGTGAAATCCTTGTGGCCGACGCGATGCGTCCGGCCGTTCAGAAAACCGTCCACGCATTCCGCCAGGTTCCGTCCGTCGCCGACCGAGCGCGCCGGATCGTAGCCCGCGCGGATCGCGCTGCCGGCCGCGAAGACGCCGGGGACACTGGTCTGGAAAGTGACGGCATCGATGCGGATCGTGCGATCCGTGGCCTCGACGCCGAGACCGGCGGGGTCGGTCTTCTGCATGTTGCCGACGGCGAGGACCACCGCGTCAAACTGTTGTTGAAGTTCCGCGAGGCGGATGTCGCGGCCGAGGCGCGTGTTCGGGCGCAACTCGAGGCCGAGTCGCTTGACGACTTCGATTTCGCCGTCCAGCACGTCACGCGGCAACTCGGATTCCGGCACGCCGTAGCGCATGTGGCCGCCGGGTTCGGCGTGATCGTCGAAGCAGACGCATCGGTGGCCGGGCTGCATCAGAAAAAACGCGGCGCTCAACCCGGTCGCCCCGGCCCCGACAATGGCGACGCGTTTGCCGGTCGGCGGATCACAGGCGGGCACGAACGGGTCGTCGGCATCCTGGTTCGCGACTTCGCGCTCGATCAACTGGATCGCCACGGCCCCGTCGTATTTCGCGCGGCGGCAGCCGGCCTGGCACGGAGCGCGGCAGATCCGGCCCATCACGCCGGGGAACACGACATTTTTTTTCACGAGAGCGATCGCCTCGCGCATTTTGCCTTCGGCGACGAGCCGGATGGTGGCCGGAATCTGGAGGCGCGCCGGGCAGACGCGCTGGCAGAGGGAAATGCAGTCGCCGAGATGGTCGCTGAACAGGAGTTCCATCGCCGCCTTGCGCGCCGCCTTGACTTCGGGTGTCTCGCTGGCGACGTCCATGCCCTCAGAGACGTTCGTCGAGCACGACGGTGCCAGGCGAGGGGCACCGCCGATCCGCACGACGCAGGCCATGCACGAGGGACGGTTTTCCTTCACGCCCGCGAGATGGCAGAGCGTCGGGATGTTCAGTCCGAGCTGTCGCGCGGCGTCGAGGACCGTGCTGCCTGCCGGCACGGTGACGGGCTGGCCGTCGATGGTGAGCGTGATGGGGCTATTCATGTTTGGACAGCGGTTCGGGCAGCGGTTCGTGGTGCGAGTGGCCGGGGCATTTTGCTCCGCCGCTCATGATCGTGATGGCATCCTCGGGGCAATCGACCCGGCAGACATCGCACCGGGTGCAGATGTCGGCATCGATCCGGTGGCGGCGATACGGGGTCATCGGGATCGCGCCGACCGGGCAATGCTGGGCACAGAGCGTGCAGCCGGTGCAGTTGTCCTGGACGACGTATTGCACGAGCGGCTTGCATTTTCCCGCCGGGCATCGGCCCGCGATGTGCGCCTCATATTCGTCGAGAAAATACCGCAGCGTGGTGAGGACCGGGTTCGGCGCGGTGCGGCCGAGCCCGCAGATGCTGCCCTGCGTGGTCAAGCCGGCGAGCACTCGGAGCTCGTCGAGGTCGGCCGGTCTTCCTTTGCCCAGGCAGAGCTTGTCGAGGATTTCATACATCCGGGTCGTGCCGATCCGGCAGAACGTGCATTGGCCGCATGACTCGTCGCGCAGGAACGACAGAAAATACCGGGCCATGTCCACCATGCAGTCATCCTCGTCGAGCACGATCAGCCCGCCCGAACCCATGATCGCGCCCGCCGCCGCCAGCGCCTCGAAATCGACCGTCGTGCCGGCGAGCGCCGCCGGGATGCAGCCGCCCGACGGACCACCGATCTGCACGGCCTTGAATTTTTTGCCGTTCGGCACGCCGCCGCCGATGTCCTCGACAATCTCTCGGATCGTGATCCCCATCGGCACCTCGATGAGCCCGGCCCGGTCAATCTTGCCGGCCAGCGCGAACACTTTCGTGCCCTTGCTCTTCTCCGTGCCGAGCGTGGCGAATGCCTCCGCGCCATGGCGGACGATCCACGGGATCATCGTGAACGTCTCGACGTTGTTGATCAGCGTCGGCCGCTGCCACAGCCCGCAATCGGCCGGGTAGGGCGGCTTCATGCGCGGGATGCCACGCTTGCCCTCGATCGATTCGATCAGAGCGGTTTCCTCGCCGCACACGAACGCCCCGGCTCCCTCGAAAATTCGGAGGGCGAAATCGTTCAGGAACCCGCGTTCCGTCAACACGCGGATCGCCTCGCGCAACCGGCTCACCGCGCGAGGGTATTCGGCGCGGACGTAGATGTAGCCTTCCTTGGCGCCGACGCAGTGAGCGGCGATCAGCATGCCCTCGATGACGCGATACGGGAACGATTCCATCAGCATCCGGTCCATGAACGCGCCGGGATCGCCCTCGTCGCCGTTGACGATGACGTATTTGAGGCCGTCCGGGGCGGGCGCGTTGCGGACGCGGTCCCATTTCACGCCGGTCGGAAACCCGGCGCCGCCGCGGCCGCGGAGCCCGCTTTGGGTGATCGTGGCGATGGTTTCTTCGGGCGGGCGGCTGATCGCCCGACCCAGCGACGTGAACCCGTGCTGGGCGAGGTATTCGTCCAGGTCGAGCGGGTCCAACTCGCCAAACGATTCGGTCGCAATGCGGACCTGGCGATCCATGAACGCCTGGACCGGCTTCCCGCCGACATCGAGCAAATGGCTGTCCGCTTTTTCCAGGGTGCCATCCGTGGTCACGAGTTGTTCCAGCGTCCGGTCCACCCATCGCAGGAACCGCCGTCGCAGGCTGGCCGGCCGGAAATGCCGCCGCACGATCCCCTCGGCTTCGTCCGGGCCGACCTTGGAATAAAATGCCGTCGGCCCGTTCGGGAGACGGACCTCGACGATCGGCGTCTGGTGGCACATGCCGACACAGCCGACGCGCTTGACCGATGCGGAGATGCCGAAATCCTTCACGGTCCCGCGCAAGCGGTGGAACAGTTCGTCGCTGCCCTTCGCCATGCAGCAGGAGCCGAGGCCGACGCGGATCTCTGCACCCTGGCCGTTGGGGTGCGCAGCGACGCTGTCCACATCGGAGATCGTTTCGTGACGGGTCGCGCGAAAATCATCCACCATTTCTGCGATCGTGTCTGCGGCGAGGTGGCCGTAGGTCGTGTGGTCGAGCTGGACGACCGGCGCCAGCGTGCAGCAGCCGAGGCAGGCGACGCGCTCGACGGTGAACTCGTTGTTCGGACAAGTGTCGTGGCCGTCGGAGACCCCGAGCTGCCGGTTGATGTGGTCGTGGATATTTTCCGAGCCTTTGACGTGGCAGGCGGTGCCGTGGCAGACGCGCATCGTGTGCCGGCCAACTTCGCTCATCCGGAACTGGTGGTAGAACGTCGCCACGCCGACCAAGTCCGCAAGCCGGATGCCGGTCGCCTCGCTGACGCGCCGCAACGCCGGCTCCGGCAGGTGCCGGTATTCGCGCTGGATGCCCTGCAGGATCGGAATCGTCGCCTCCGGGCGGCGGCCTGTCCGCTCGAGAAGCTGGTCCACAAAAATGTCCGTGTCGTGATCGGTCATTTGGCCTCGATGCAGAACAGGTTTGTTTTGCCGCGCACGAACAGGCGTTTGCCGAGGGGCACCGGGCTAGCGCAGCACTCCTCGCCGATCTCGCCTTTGCCGAGTTCTTTGTAAGCATCGCCGGTTTCGAGCACCCACGAATTGCCTTTGCGGCTGACGAGGATCAACGCGTTGCCCGCGATCGCCGGCGACGCGTAGAACATGTTGTCGAGGTCGTGTGTCCAGACAACTTTTCCGGTCTGGATGTCGTAGCAGGTCAGCATGCCGCTGCTTTCGACGACATACAACCGCTGGCCGTCGCTGACCGGGCTGGTCGCGTCCGGCGCGCCTTCCGCGATTTTCCAGGCGGTCTCGGTGGCACCCGGATGCAGGCCGACGATGGCGGTGTTCGGCGCGACGGCGACGAGCATATTGCCAGCGAGGACCGGCGACGGGGCCACGTCGCTTTCGAGGCATTTGTTCCGCCAGAGCTCTTTGCCGTCAACCGGGTTGTAGGCGATGACAAACGGGCTGGCGCAGGCGATCAACTGCGGCTGGCCGTTGACGTCGAGCACCACCGGCGACGACCACGAGCCGGCGACATCGCGCTTCACCTCCCAGAGCGGCTGACCGGTCTGCGTGTTGAGCGCGAGCATCCGCGACTGGCCGTCTTCCGCCTGGCCGCGGTCGATCTGGACCAGCAGCCGGTCCTGGTAGATCGCGAGCGACGAGGCGTAGCCATACTGGTTTTCCAGCGGGCCGATGTTGCGCGCCCAGACCTGTTTGCCGGAAAAATCAAACGCCGCGATCTCGCCGGTCGGGAACAACGCATACACCCGCCGGCCATCCGTGACCGGCGTTGGGGCGGCCAGGCTGGTTTCCTCGCCGACCTCCGGTTTTGGGGGACGCGCACCGCCGGGGAGCTTGATCGTGGCCGACCACGCGAGCGCGCCAGTGTCGGCATCGAAACGGAACACGCTGCTTTGAGATTCGTCCGCGCCGGTCACGAACACGGCATTGCCCCAGACCACCGGCGAACTCAGCCCAGGCAACGGCACTTCGCTTTTCCAAAGGATGTTCGTCCCGGTCTTTGCGTCCCACATGACCGGCACGGTGGCATTCGAGGCGACTCCCGATCCGTTCGGGCCGCGGAACGACGGCCACTGCTGCTGCATCTCCTCCGCTGACGGGAGGGGGCTCACAGGCGAAGGATGCCCGGCTTGGGAGTCCGGATGAGGAGCGCCGTTCGGGTCAGTTGCGTCCGGCGCTGACGCGGCGGGCCCAGGCAAATTGAGCGGCCGCGTCGAGACGGCGACAGCTGTGGCCGCGACAAGCGCAAATGCGCCGGCCACCGCATACCGGGCGAGCGCTGCCGTGCGTCTTTGCTCACCGGCCTTGCGCGCGCCCCACGCCAGCGGGTCGGGCAGCCGCCGGCGCGACGACCGCACGAAATGGGCGCTGGCCAGGAACACCGCCAGCCCGCCCAGCAACGCGCGGCTGGCATTGCGGGAAAGTTGGAGCCGGTAAAACGTTTCCCGGCGCAGTTCGAGATCGAGCTGGCGGATCCGGAGTTTCAACTCCTCGTCCTTCGGCCGGCTGCGCAGTTCGTCGTGCAGGCGGACGACCTGCTTCGAGTTGACAAGCATCGAGACTTTCCCGCGCACCTCGTTGAATGCCAGCAACCCGCCGGTCAAGAGCACGAACAACCCCGACGCGATGGCGATCGCCAGGGCAAGATGGTAAAAGCGTAGCGTGCCGTTCATGAGGGAGGGGCCAGCGGCGCACCCTCGGGCACGGGCAGGCCGAGGCGTTGAAGTTCCTGGGGACAAGATCTGAAGCATCGGGCGCAGGCGACGCAGCGGGTCTGGTCCGCCTCGTAGTCATGGCGTTTCCGCCGGATCGCCAGCACGATCAGTTTGCCTCCGACCACCAGCCCGATCCACAGGCCGCACAAGCGTCCGGCCAGCACATAACGGTCCTGCACCATCCGCGCGTCGGCATACAAGCTCTCCACAGGTGCGCCGGTGATCCGGAACGCCGCCGACGCGTCGGTCGTGCCTTTGGCCGCGCCTGATTCCTCGAGGTAAACCCGCTCGGCCAGATGCACGGTCCTGTGTCTGCCCGCCAGATGTTTTCCCGTCACGCCGCCGAGCCAGCCGCCGAGGCCGAGGAGCACGGGCAGCAGCAGGATCATCGCGGCCAGCCGCCGTTTGTCAGTCTTCACGGTGCGCGACGGGGTTTCGACGGTGGAGGCGTTGATCGCGTTGAACGGGCACGACTGCTCGCACAGCCGGCACTGGGTGCAGGTGTCGGGCGTGATCCGGACCCGCCACTTCGAGAAGTTCGACGCCATGCCGAGCAACACGCCGTATGGGCAGAGAAACCGGCAGTAAGGGCGACCGACAAAGATGCCGAGCACGAGGAGCCCGATCCCGCACGAGACCATCAGCGCGCTGCCACTCAGCCGAAAAATCGTCACGAACGGGTCATACTGGCAGATGATATAGCCGCCGCCGGTCGCCGCGAAAATCATCGCGAGCCCGAGGTAGGTATATGGGATCAACCGCAGCCCGTGCTCCAGCCACACCGGCACCGAGACCGGTTTGAGCAGCATCAAATCCTGGAGCGCGCCATGCGGGCAAACCGCCGAACAAAACACGCGCCCAAACACCAGCGCGAAAACGAGCGGTGCCAGCCCGAACACCAGAACCGTCGCCGGAACGCCGAAAGACGAGTCCGCAAGCCCCTGCGCGATGTTTTGGATGCTGCCGATCGAGCAGATGCAACCTTTCCGCCAGAACCCGAAATACAGCACAGAAAAAATCCCCAGCGCGACGATCCCGCGCCGCGACCGGTGCCGCAGCGCGAGCCACGAAGCCAGCGCCAGCGCCCCGACCAGCACCGCGACATCGAGGTGTTCGAGCCACGGCCCGCGCGGCAGCGGGGCAAGGAATCCGGGCAGGCTGTGGCCGGTCTCGGTAAATTCGGGCGGAGGAAAGCGCTGGGCGGCGAGCAACCAGATCATTTCTGTTCCCGGTTCTTGAACTTGTATGGCTCGGCGGACGGGACGCGGTGGATGGCGTCGGCGGGACAGGCCCGGGCGATCGAGCATTCGTTGCAGCGGACGCAGATGTCGTGGCGGATCTGGAGATGGAGCGAGCCGTTGCCGAACATCGTGCAGCCGCGGACGCATTTGGCGCAGCCGACGCAGAGCGGCTCGTCGATCGTGTATTCGTAATACGGGTCCTCGACGAACGTGCGGAAGATCGCGCCGGTCGGGCAGAGCTGGTTTTCGGCGGCGGTGTCGAGCTTGTTCGGCTGCGGCTCGAAGTATCCGGTGCACAACCGGCAGTAGCCGCACATGTCGAAACTGTGGACGCATTTTGCCGCCGATTGTTCGAGCACACACGCGGTCGCACACAGCCCGCACTGGGTGCATTTCCACGGGTCGATCTGCCAGACCGTGTCGCCCGCGTTCGCCCTGCGGATCAAGGCCGCGACCACTCCTCCCAGCCCGACCGCCGAGGCGGCGCGAACAAAATCGCGGCGTCTCATCGCTTCACCACCTTCCATGGCAGCGAGCATCCGTCGGAAATGTTGCAGCCACCGCATCCGCCACGCGATGCGCAGTCCTGCTGGCGGCGCACGAGCACGGCGCCGACCAGGCCGACCGTGCCGAGCATTGCAACCCGGACGGCCGCCCTCAAGAATTCCCGGCGGTTTTGATTGGGGGCGATCAAAAGTGGGGGCGGTTGAGTCGCGAAGCTGCCCAGGGAGCACAGGCGTCCCGCCTGTGTATGGCTCTGGCTTCGCTGCGATGTGCTATCTCCACACAGGCGGGACGCCTGTGCTCCCTTGTTCACCCACTTTTGATCACACCCGTTGAGATTCCCGGCGCTCATGTTGTCTTCGGCGTGAAGACGCGGACGGTTTTTGTCGCGGGGTCGAGAGCGAGGACGCGGCCGGCGGAATCGCAGGCGACGTCGAACCCGAAGCCTACCCGGCAATCGGCGCAGGCTTTTTTTGCGAGGTCCAGATCCTTGACGAGAAGATCCGGCCCGGCGACGACGCCTTCGAATTTGCCTTTCGTGTCGTAGATTTTGATCCGATTGAGGCCTTTCTCGCTGGTGACGAATTTACCGTCGGGACGCCGCGCGAAATAGACCGGGTTGCAGCAGCCGCAGAATCCCTCGACAGCCATCGAAGGCGTGCCCCAGCCGAGTTCGAATTTGCCGTCGGTGGTGTAGGCTTCGATCTGGTGGCGGCCAGGATTGTTGGCCCAAAGCAGGCCGTCGCCGCCGAGCGCCACGTGAAAATACGGGCTCGGAATGACGAAGCCGGGATTGCCGTCACCGGGGCGGCCGAACCGCCCGAGCACTTTGCCGTCCGCGCCGCAGCGGATGATTTCGCGCTCCCCTGCATCGGCCAGGAAGATGGCATCGCCGGCATCGGCGACACCGGTCAGCCAGGCTTTGTCGCCGAGCGGTTCGCCCACGACCAGCCGCCTGCCGTTGGCGTCAAAAATTTCGAGATGATCTTTGAAGGCGACGCAGAGCCGCGCGCCGGTGGCGGCGAGGGCAAGCGGTTTGGCGGCGAGCGCGATCGTTGACTGGAGTTGCCCGGAGCGATCGAGCCGTCTCACCGAGCGGTCGCCGCCGATAAAGATCGTGTCGTCGGGGCCGACAGCGAGGCATTTCGGGTCGTCGAGCCCGGCGGGGATCGGCGAGGCTTCCTGGTAGAGCAACAGCGCGGGGTCGGTGTGCTCGAACTGGCTGACGTCGTAGGTAAACCGTGGGTCGAGCGGTTTTCCCACGGATTTTCCCAGGCGTTTCGAGCAACCGGCGAGCCATCCGGTCAGGCCCAGCAGGCCGGCACCGGCAGTGCCGAGGAAGCTGCGGCGGTTGAAACTCGCGGCGTCCTTCATGGCTTCGCTCCGGTGACGTCGAGGCAAACCATCTGCGTGAGGTCGCGCACGAGCAGGCGGCCGCCTGCGAGCGCCATCGGCGCCCACGAATCGTGGCCGTTGAGAACGCGGTTTTTCACGAGCGGACGATACCCCGCAGGACCGGCCTCCGCAAGTGTCAGCAGGCCGTCGTCGTTCATCACGAAAATCTTTCCGTCCGCGATCAGGAACGGGCCGAGACCGAACTTGTCCTTGCTGCCGCTTGTCCAGACGACTTTGCCCGACAAGTCGAGGCAGGCGAGCTGGCCGTCCGGGCGGACGCCGTAAATGTGGCCCTGATACAGGATCGGCGTTTGCTGGGTCGCGCCGAATGCGGTTGCGGGAAGGCTGAACAGTTCGACCGGTGAAATTTTGCCATCGGCCTCGGTGAGCTGGAACATCTTGGCTCCCGCGTTGTAGCCGCCGGAAAAAAAGAGCTTGCCCCCGCCGATGTCAACCGGCGTCGGGACGGTCGCGATCGAGATGGCCCATCTGTCGGTTTCCCAGAGGATCGCGCCGTCGCGGGCGTCCACGCCCGCCACGCCGCGGCTGCCGCAATAGACGTATTGGCGCTTTCCGGCGAACTCGACCGGCAGAATCGACGAGTGCGTCATTTTCCAGTCGTGCTGGTTCGGTGTTTTCCAGACGACTTTGCCGGTGGCGAGCTCGACCGCGATCATCAGCGCGTCTCCGCCTGGCGCAAGGATCACGCGGTCGCCGTCCACAAGCGGGCACTGGCCGGCATACCATTCCGGGACCTCGGCGTTGTATTCCTTGACGAGGTCGATTCCCCACACAAACCGGCCGGTCGTGGCGTCGAGGCAGACGACGTGGCACTTCGGGCCGATCGAGACGACGTAATTGCCCGCCAGTGTCGGCGTCGTCCGGCTCATGCCGTGGTTGCGTTTCACTTTGACCGGGTAGGTGAACCGCCAGATTTCCTTGCCGTCGGCGAGCGACAAGCAGCGCAGCGAGTCGGCGAAATCCTTCTGGTCGTAATCGAGCACGTAAACCCGCCCGTCGCGCACGGCCGCGCCGGCGTAGCCTTCCCCGAGATCAACGCTCCAGAGCGGGGTCCATTTTTCGCCGATGGCGGTGCTGCCGGCGGCGATGCCATCGCCGTTCGGGCCGCGGAACTGCGGCCAGTTGCCGGGAAGCGCTGCTGGCGAGCCGGTGCCGGCGGTGAGTTTTCCGGAGAGAAAAGGCGATGCTTCCCCGGCTGTTCCTACAGCACTGGGGCGGTCCATGCCCGGCTGGCGTTCCTTGATGGATTCGGACGGCAGCCGGCTGCTCAGGAGAATGCAGGCAAACACAGCCCCGATCACGGCGATGAGAATAGCTGCCGCAATGATCATCTGTGCCCACGATATTTTCGGTTGGGGGTCTGTCATTGCTGTTTGCGGCACAAGATGGCCTCATGCGGATCCGGTTTCAAGCGCGCTCTCCCGGGTGGGGAAGTTCCCGTGTGTGATTAAACGATAGAAAAGGAGGAGCATCGCCCTCGGTGCCCTTGCTGTGGCAGAGCGGATGCCGAGGGCGACATCCCTCCATTATTTGCGCTTACGCGCGGTTCAAAGAAGATCCTGAGGGGGGGCAATCCCGGGTATAAACAGGTGCCTGGCCAGAAGGGGTGCCCCGCCAATGACCCCCCCCGGGGGAATCTGCATCGGGATCTGATGGGCCATGTCATTTCCTTCTCGGGTGAATTCAAAACTGTCGGGCGACGCCCCCGCGCGATCCAGGACCAGACCGCGCGTGACCCCGCTCGCGGATTTCAGCGTGAGCAATGTGCGCGATTCGACTCGCAATGGCTCTCGCTCAATCCGGACAAGGAGCCATTCCAGCAAATGGTGGATGGGAAAACGAATGAGGTCATTGGATATTCCGGAACTCTGGCGGAGACCATTGCCTCTTTGACACATTCTTGAGCCGCTGGTGGACCGATGCTCCAATATTCTTAACTGGCTTAATTGCAATTGCATAGTTCTTCTGCAATTGAGGGGCGTCGCGAGGAGCGCATACGAGTCGGTTTTGCGTGCGCTTGCTGGAGATTTTGGCGAAGTGTGCCCAGATTGAGATAGAGTGCGTCGAAGTCGCCAGTTCAGGGGAGTTTGGGCGGCTCGCCTGCTGATTTTTGTCGCTTCATTCGCTAAAGATTTTGGCTGCCATGAGGCATTTTCAGATTGCACTTGCGTTATTCACAGAATTTGCACAACTATCGGCCGTGACCGCAATCTTTCCTGCTCATGTCTTCTTTTGAAAATCTTCCCACTTACGAAGAGATCGCCCTGAAGGCGGGCGTTTCGCCAAGGACGGTTTGCAATGTGCTCCGAACGCCGGAAAGCGTTCGGAGGAAGAACCTGGACGCGGTGCACAAGGCACTGCGGGAATTCGGAGTGGACGACCCCAAGGCCATGAAAGTGCGGCGGCGCTCGACTCGCCCGCGGCAGGTCAAATCGATTTTGCTCCTGGAAAGCGACGTTCCCGCTGGAAGCTTGAATTTGCCCGTTTACTCACAAGTCGTCCGCGCGGCCGAGAATCGCGCGCACCGGCATGGATGGCAGTTCGGCTTGCGTCACAGGAACGCAAACGAATCGATGGCTGAGGCTTTGCGCAATTTCCGCGGTGGAGGCGTCATCCTCTTCAGCAATCGCGTCCCCTATCGCGAACTGCAAAAGGTAATCCCCGGTGTCCCGGTTGTCCGGGTATTGGGCGCTCCGAATGACCGGCCCGACTGCGACACCGTGGATTACGACCGGATCGAAGTGGCGCGCATGGCCGCCCGGCACCTTCAGGAGAAAGGTTGCAGGAAAGTCGGTTATTTGGGGGGCCCGAGCCTGCGCCGAAACGCCTTCCTGTCTGCGGCAAATGATCTCGGGCTTCAAACAATTGACGACACCGTGGACGACTTGTTTTTCTCCGATGCCAGATCCCAAGTCGTCAACCGGGCGGCTCTCGAAGCCGGTTGGGCCAAGATCGCCGGATCGAGTCCAGACGGTCTTTTCGTCTATAGCGATCAAGCAACTGCCAGCCTTTACGGGCTGCTCGCGGAACAGGGCATTCGTCCGGGAACGGACATTGAGATTGTGTCCTGCAACGCGGAAGAGATGTTTCTCAGCCCATTAAATCCGCGCCCGGCAACCATCGACATCCGCTCGGCCGAAATCGGCTCCCGGGCCGTGGACGCTCTGATCTGGCGGATGGAGAACCGCGATGCCTCGCCCTCGTCGCTGCTCATCCAGCCGAAGTTCGTTCCGGGGGATTCCGTGAATATGAGCACTACTGCAATGTCATGAGCGCGGGCATCTTTGACATGGTGGCAATCAGCATACTCACCGCAAGCAATGTGCTGGTTGCTGAAGATGCCGGAAAAAGCATGAGTAAAATTCCAGCCGGCGTAGAGACCCGCAGCAACGGGCAGAGTGTCAATATTGACGGCTTCAGCCTTTCCGCGTTGGAATTGACGTATGGTGAATGGTCGGCGGTGCGCGTCTGGGCGCTCGCGAAAGGATATGGCTTCGGCCCTGGCATCGGGGAGACATCCAAGCATCCGGTCTCCTCCATCTCCTGGTACGACGCTGTCAAGTTCTGCAATGCCGCCAGCGAACGGGCAGGCCGCGCGCCGGTCTATCGCGTCGTCGGCCATGAAGTCTACCGGACCGGCGTGAGCGACAATGTGACCGCGGACTGGGCCGCCAACGGCTACCGGCTGCCAACCGAAGCCGAGTGGGAATACGCCTGTCGGGCCGGCACCACGACCAAGTATTACTGGGGCGATGAATCTGTGGCCAGCCCGGAGAATCCCTATGCCTGGCACACCATAAGCAATGCTCATGGCGAAGAGGTCAGCCCGCACCCGGCAGGGCTGAAAAAGCCCAACTCCTTCGGCCTCTTTGATATGAGCGGCAATGTGGCCGAATGGTGCTGGGACCGCTTCTGGGACAAGGCCAACTGGCGGGTGCAGCGAGGAGGCTCAGTGGCACTCGACAATGATGTCACCAGCAGCTTTCGCAGTCCGGTGCCGCCCAGCTACCGGATCTACGACGCTGGCCTGCGCCTGGCTAGTTCCGCGCCGGATTGCCCGTCGCTCCGTAACCTTATCGCGGCTCAGGACCTCACGGGGCCCGAGGGCTCGGGTCAACTATCCCCGGCTTACGATGGCAGCGATCCTGCCGCTGTGGCGGCAATGCTGGTCAGTCTGCTTGATCCTGCCAACCCCGAAATCAAGCCGATTGTCGTCATGCAGCAGACGGGCAAGGCGCAAGAGGCTTTGGAGGCCTACCGCGACCTATTGGTGGCGCGCCTGCGCCAAGCCCCGGGCATAAAGAACCGCCCGCCCAAGGCTCCACAAGGGGCTGAAAACATCGCCAAATGGTTCATCGAGACGGAACGCTTTGCCACTGCGGCCAAGACTGAGTTTGACAATTTGGACAATGCCGGACGCGCCCAACCCAACAGTTGGCACGCACCAAGAACCTGGGACTTCGGCATGGGCTTCGGCATTTACAGCGAGGGATGGTTCGACGTGATACGCCAGATGGTCGTCAAGTTGCCGGAAGGTGCCGATCTGTCCACCGCCATTCCCGCCCGGGCGGTGGCCAATATCGTGATCTTTGCCGCCACGGATGACATAGCCAAGCCGCTGAAAGACCCGCGCAATTGCGTCGGCAACCAGCAGATTCATGTGGCTCAATCCCTGGTCCATCTGGCCCGATACCTGCCGGAGATGCGCGACGCCGCGGCTTGGGAGGCGCTTGGGATCGACCGGTTGCAAAACGGCGCCATTGCCCGCTTCATTCTCCCCGATGGCGGCGACCTGGAGCAATCGTTCAACTACAACGCCGGCCTCTTTGACACCAGCACGAGCATCGCCGATCTCTTCGCCGGCCAAGCCCTGCCGGAGTGGGTCGCACAACTGCATGGGGCCGCCATCAACCGCAAGCGTCTGTTCAACAGCTTGCGCCTGGCCTCCGGCACCATGCCCTCGGTGGGCAACAACAGTTACGGCCGAGACATGCGGGAAACCTGCGAGCAATCGGATCCGCTTTATGATCCACTGACCGCGCAGATCCTGGACTGCCTGCTTTACCGAGGTAAGAAAGGACTCCCGGCGCCCGCCTTCACGTCCGTCGCTTTTCCGTATAGCGGCTACTACCTAATGCGCAACGGCTGGGATGCGGAAAGCTCCTCGCTCTTTCTCAAGAGCAGTCGGCCCGGCGCGGGGCACAATCATTCCGACAACAATGGCATCGAACTCTGTGCATACGGCCGGCATCTGCTGGTTGATCGCGAATCACCGCCTTACAATGTCGACCATCTGCCCGAGAATCAGCGCAAGGACGCCCTGTGGGTCTGGGAATACAAGGGGGAAGACGCGCCCTGGACCGCCAACAACCTGCTGATCGATGGCTGCGGTCAAATCGCCGGCGTTGCCAACGCCGGTTATCGCCATCCCATAGCCGATCAACTGTGGCACACGTCCGAGAGCTTTGATTTTGTCCAAGGGACTTGGACGCGCACCTTCAAGAGCGCCCTGCCGATGGACGCCAAGGAGGTCCGCGAGCACGCCATGAAATACGGTGCCACTGAGGCTGAAATCGCCGCCCAGCTTGCCGCTGTCGAAACGCACAACGCCCAGCCGCGCCAGACCTTTGATGCCACCCACACCCGCCAGGTCATCTACCTGCGGCAGGTCAACGTTTGGATCGTGACTGACGTGGCCCGGCGTATTGCCGGAAAACCGGCGCAAACCCTCACGCAGCTCTGGCACTTTCCGGCGCCGGGACTGGGCACGAATCGCGAGTATGCCGACAAGGACGGCAAGCGCAGCCCGCTTGCTCCGGGCTTCTCCAGGGAGCAGGTGCAGTGTGACGCGGCCGCACAACGCGTGCTGACCGCCAACGCCGACAACGTCAATCTGGCGATTCTGCACGCGGTCCCCGGCACGGTGACCTACACGACGTGGTTCGGCGACAAGTATCCCTGGCGCGGCTGGGCTAATGCCGCTCCCAGCATGGTCAGCGGCTACATCCCGGCCGTCGATCTCCACGCCACCTTTTCCGCTGACGCGCCGATCGTCACACTTTTGGTGCCGATCCCTCAAGGGCAGACCTACGAGCGGCGCGTCGCGGCGTTTGCGAAAGAATGCAGCAACGGTCAGACGCGGGTCACGCTCACGCTCGTTGGTGGCACCGTTGTGCAGTATATGGTCGCCCAATCGCCGACTGAGTTGAGAGCGGGCTTGATCAAAGCGACCGCCGAAGTATTGCTGACCGTGACCGATGCCACGGGCGGCGTGCGCGGTTTGACCATCGGCTGCCGCGAGATGACACTCGCAGGTAAGGTGCAAAAGGTCAGCGGCCCGGATTTCGAATTCGCCGTGAATGGCCAACGCCTGGCCGATGTTCAACCGATTCGGGTGCCCGAAGGCTTCGCATGGAAGGAAACCCCGGCGGGAATCGTTCCGGACTACCATCCGCGCACGAAAAAGAAGACACCATGAAACACCACCGCCGGCTTCGGGCAGCCGTCCTGCCTGTGCTTTGTTTAATTGCTCTCGCTTCTCCCCTGCGGGCCGCCGAGTCTTCGAGTTTCTCCCGGCAGTTTCTGGCCCACGTCAACTTGGATGCGCCTGGACTGGGGGAGGCCAAGGCCTTGGCCGCCAAAGGAGACTATGACGCCGCTCTGGCCGCCTGGCGTGATCACATCGTGTACCGCCTGCGCGCCATGCCGCTCGGTGAGTTCGGCTGGCATGGCAACCAGGGGCACCCTACCAAACAGGAGGCGGTAGAGAAGCAACTGGATAAGATGGAACTAACACCGGACGAGATCGGCGACTTCAGCTTCGGTGCGCCGATGGCCTTCCGATACGCGAAAACCGGCGAAGGCCGGGTTGTCCAGCGCTGGTTCGAATTCATGGATCAGGCCGCTGCCAAGGGGCTGATTCAGAAATCGTCCTCATGGGATGTCGGCACTTACACGGTCAAGTGCCTGGGTGCCTTCGCGAAACTCCTGCCCGACGATCAACCGCGCGAGGCGGATATCTGGAAACGATGGGGCCCGGTGCTGGCGCCGCGCGCCGGTACGGTCACCCCCGAAGGACTGGCGATGTTCCCGCCGGAAACCCTGGCACACCTCGCTACGGCCGTCGCTCTGGAGTGGCCGGACAGTCCGACGGGGCTGGTCATGTTCGCCAAGGCCGGGCGGGTGCCGAACCAGCGGCTGGGAGGCCTGAAAAGCCTGATGCTGGTTGCGGTTGCATTCGATTCGCTCAAACGTGCGCCCGACCTGCAGCTGGCTACCGGCAAAGCGATTCAGGATGTGGCTCGGGACGCGTTTTATGCCGACGGCGGCGACCTCGAGCAGTCGTTCAACTACAACTTCGGCGATGCCAAATCGCTGACCGAGCTCGTTGCGATGTTCGCCGATCCGCGCCCCGCCTGGTGCGGCGAGGTCGAAGCGACCGTCGACCGCTTCTACGCCCTGATGGCCGGCCTGACCACCCCCTGGGGCGGGTTGCCACGGGTCGGCAACTATGGCGGGTCCAATGTTACAGCGCTCTGGAAGGACGCGACAGTGCGCGGCCAGTGGCAGGCTCAGATGCTCAAAGGCACGTCTTCCGGCGGTGCCGACGCCGCCCGCGACGAGGCGGGTCGGCGGATCGTCAATGGTCTTTTCGGCGACGGCAACGAACCGCCACCCCTGCCGTTCACGTCGGTCGCGTTTCCGTATAGCGGTTACTACATCCTGCGCGGCGGCTGGTGCTGGGATTCGCCCTATGCCTTCTTCATGGGTGCTCGTCCCGGGCGAGGGCATTCCATGCGTGACCGCAACAGTTTGCAGCTTGCCGCGTTCGGCCGACGCCTCATCGTCACCGCCGGACCGGGCACCTATGGTTTCGGCACCATGCCCGATTCCGTCCGCCGCTACTTTGACGAGGATTCCGCCTATAAATGCAACACCATGATCGTCAATGGCCAGCGGCAGACCCAGGCAAATGGGGTGGCGCTTTGCGCCTACCGGCAGCCGATCCCGCTACGCTGGCAGACTTCAGCGGCGTTTGATCTGGTCGAGGGCCTCCACGATTCCGGGTACGGTGAGAATTTCAATGTCAACAAGAAGGGCAAGCAGGCCATTGATACGGGAGTGATCCATCAGCGGCAGCTACTCTTTCTCAGGGGCGACACCCCCATTTGGGTGGTCACCGACCGGATGCTGGTGGAGCCGACTGCCGGCCAGGCATCCCGCCAATACACCCAGATGTGGCACTTTCCCCCGCCTGCCGCCGCAGGTTTCTCACAGGAGCAGGTAAATGTGGATGAAGTGGCCCGCTGTGTGCGCACCACCGATCCGACTGGTCCGAACCTGCTGCTCCGCCACTTCGCGCCCCAGCCTCTCCATTATTCGACCTGCTGGGGAAAGGAGGATGAACCGGCTCTGGGCTGGTATGCGCACGGCCTGGGCGACCCGCGGCAAGCGGCCGTGGATCTGCACGTCAAATGGGAGGGGGAAGGGAATCAGACCGTGGTGACCGTTCTGGTGCCGACGCGCCCGGGCGAGAATCCTGTGAAGGAATGCCAGGATCTTTCCGCCGGCGGAGTCTGTGGATTCCGGATGATGCTGGCCGACGGGAGGACTCTCCACTATCTGGCGGCAACTCAGCCGACGAATTTGCAGACCCCGCAGATTGCGGCCGTGGCTTCGGCATTGTTCGTAGTGAGCGATGCCAACGGAACGATGCTGAACGGCATGGTGCTGGACTGTCAAAACGTGTCGGTTGGAAAAGCCCGGATCCAACTTCCATTGCCTGATGCCAGATTAGAGCACCTCAATGATGGACAACTCCGCGCAACTCCCATTTTCAAGCGACTGGCCCCAAACATTAGCCCGCCCGGAACCTCTTACGCCGATTTTGCGCTGGCCGAACCGGCGACATTGTGCAGTCCGCAGTCCGACCTTCAAATCCGCTTCACCACCGATGGGAGTGATCCCGACGAGAGATCGCCGCTCTACACCAAGCCGGTCGCGATCACCGCGCCCTGCACCATCAAAGCGCGCCTGGCCAAGGGTAGTATTCTTTACCCGGATATCGCCACGGAGACGTATTCGCTGCTGTCGAAGATGCGCGCTCCGGAGGGGCTTTCCGAACCACTTGAGAACGGACTCCGCTATGCATACTATGAAGCGGAGCCCAACGACAACGACGGCTGGAAGAAACTGAACGAGACCGTCCGCACCGGCGGGATTCCCAAGAAGCGAGGCGTTCTCGACTATTTTTCCACCACCCCCTGGGAACGTCAGGGCAAAACGGCGCTCGTGTTTTCCGGATATCTGAGTGTGCCGCACGACGGCATTTACCGCTTCACGGTCAAAGGGCCGGGGCTGAGTCTCTACATCCACAATCCGGAGCGCGAGACGGCGGCGCCCGTTTCCCTCGTCGCCTCGGCCACTGGAGAATCAGAAAAGAGCGGCGAGATCGCGCTTCAGGCCGGCAAGCACTGCCTGCGGGTCGAGTATACTTACTACTGGGGCGAAAAGCTGGCGGCGGAACCGGTTGACATCAGCGGCCCCGGGCTTCCGCGCCAGCCACTGCCCAAAGAGTGGCTGTGGCGGGAAAAAGAGAAAAACTCAAACGATTCAAAATACTAAATTACCGAAAGGCGAATCATGAATAGTGCAATTATCAAGGCAGGCTCAATGCGGCTCGTGCAGATCGCCGGCGTTGTCGTGTTGGCAATTCTGCTGGTCGCCGCCGCCCCAGCCGCAAGCTCAGAAACCGTTGTCCGCAATACGCGCAGTCCAGAGTTTCAGTTCCTGGCGACGGTGCCGTTTACAGACGCTCAGGGCAAGCCGAAGACCACCACCGCATACCTGTGGATTCCGGAGAAATGCCGGAACATCCGCGGCATGGTCCTCGCTCAGCAGAATGTGGCGGAACAAGGCTTTTCGGAAAACGCAGCCATTCGCCAGGCGTGCCGGGAAACGGACATGGCCATCGTCTGGTTCTATCCGGGCTTTGCTCCGACCTTCAGCAATGCCGATCAGGACGGTGCGGTCATGCAGAAAGCATTGGACGAACTGGCCAGGATCTCCGGTTATGAAGAGATCGCCACCGTGCCATGGCTGCCGTTCGGCCACTCCACCACGGGGGGGTTCGTGCAGAATTTGGCCGGCTGGAAACCCGACCGTTGCATCGCGCAGATCGTCTTCAAATCCCACGTGGATCTGGCGCTCCCGAACAACCGCCAGATCCCTCTCTTTGAACTGGCCGGCAACTTCACGGAATGGAACCAGCAGAAGAAAGACTGGACCATGAATGGCCCCAACTTCTGGGGGCCATCCGCCATCGGCAAAGACCGGGCCGCAACCCATCGGCCCATGAGTTATTTGCTCGAATGCGGCAGCAGCCATTTCGTCATGACCGACACCGAAGCGGAGATGATCGCGATGTATATCCGCAAAGTCGTTCCAGCCCGCCTGCCGACCGGCAGCGGCATCCTCAAACCGGTGGACATTGACAGCGGTTGGGTCGTTGACTTGGACATGACCAACCCCAAGCGATCCCCGGCGCAACCTGCGAAGTCCGCAACGGACAACGCCAGGAACGGAGTCTGGTTCATAGACGGGGAAATGGCCAGGGCCGTCGAAACACTCATGAACGTCAACTGGTCCCGCAAGACCCAGATTCCGGTCATCCTCTGTAACGACGGTTCAATCCCGGCCGTTCAAGACAGCGGCTTGTTCACGGAAGTCACCCCCGTTGCCGGAGAGAACGGTGTCACCATCACTCTTAAGACCGCATTCCTCGACAGGATTCCCGCCAACTTCACCACGGGCGCAGGCCAGGCGCTCGGGCATTCAGACAAGGGCGAAATCCAAATCGCCTGGCTCGGTGGCAATGCCGTTGTGACCGGGCCGGACACCATCCGCATGATCGTCGACCGCCGCCGCACGATCTACGGTTCAATGATCTATGTCCGGCATCCGGGTGACGACGAATACCGCCCGTCAATCCAGCCCTTTGGCGTGGGAATCCTGAGCAACAAAGCCGGCAAGCCCCAGACCATCACCTTCCCGGAAATCCCGGATCAACCGGCCGGAACCACGCAGCTTGAATTGAAAGCCGTTTCCGATGCCGGGTTGCCTGTGGAGTATTGCGTGATCGTGGGACCGGCGAGGGTTTCAGGCAAGACGCTGACCTTCACAGATATTCCGCCACGCAGCCGTTTCCCGATCAATGTCACAATCATGGCTTACCAATACGGCCGTTCCATTGCGCCTGCAGTGCAGTCCGCCGGCTGGGTCGAACGCAGTTTTATGATCACCCCGCCAGTGAAAATGGTATCTGATTCAACCAAACCCGCGCAGGAGTCCCTGCGATGACCGGGGTCGCCGCCGTCGAACCGCTGATCCGCAACCTCTCGCCTTGGGACTACGCGGTCATCGGCTTTTACCTGCTGTTCACCTTGTCCATCGGCGTGATCTGTCGGCGGCTTAGCCACAACGCCAGCGATTATTTCCGCGGCGGCGGGAACATGACCTGGTGGGTCGGCGGCTTGAGCGCCATGGGCGCCGGGATCAGCACCTGGAGCTTCACCGGCGGCGCGGCCAAATGCTACAATGACGGGTTCGTCTACCCGCTGGTTGGTTTGCTGGCTGCGGTGCCCAGCCTGCTTGTCGGGCTGCTGATGGCCCCGCGTTTCCGCCGCATGCGGGTCATCACCTCCATGGAAGCGGTTTTTCGCCGATTTGGCTTTGGCACCGAACAATTTTACACCTGGTTCTCCCTGCCCATGGGGATCTTCTGGGGTGGGATCGGCCTGAATGCCGTGGGCGTCTTCATGGCTTCGGCGTTCCACGTGGATCTGACCGCCACCATCCTGGGCATCGGATGCATTGTCACTTTTCTATCGGCCCTGGGGGGCCAGTGGGCTGTCGCCCTCGGTGGCGTGGTCCAGGCTGTGCTGCTGATGCTGGTGGTGTTGGTGGTGGCGTTCTTCTCCGTGAACCTGCCGGAAATCGGCGGGATCACGCACCTGGCCACGGCCCTGCCACCGCGTCACTTCCACTTTGACACGGATTGTTCCGCCGCCATCGTCTGGATCTGGATCGGGGGGGGCATGGTGAGCAACACGATTGGCGGATTGGATATCCGGAACTGCGGCAGGTTCGTGCGCGTCAAAAACGACCGCAGCGCCCGCCAGATGGTCCTCCTGTGCGCCGCTCCCACCTTCCTGCTGCTCGCGCCAGTTCTCTACCAACTCCCATCGCTCTGTGCCGCGACGGTCTTCCCGGACCTCCACGCGATCTTCCCCAATCTCCAGCAACCCGAGGAGGGAGCCTGGGTGGCCATGGCCTTCAAGGTCCTGCCGCAGGGCCTTCTGGGCCTGATGGTTTGCGCCATGTTCAGCGCGGCCACAGACAGTGCCGACGCGGCCCTGAACTCCAACGCCGGATTCTTTGTCCGCAATGTTTACATCCGCTATATCCGTCCGACGGCGTCCGAAAAACACCAGGTCATCGTCGGCAAGATCACCACCGTCTGCTTCGGCGTGCTGATCATCGCATTGGGACTGGGCGTCAACGCCCTGCGGACGCTGAACCTCTTTGATCTGTTTCAGGTGCTCAATGCCATACTCCTGCCGCCGATGATCGTGCCGATGGTCCTAGGGCTGTTCATCCGCCGCACGCCGGCCTGGACGGGCTGGAGCACGGTGATTGCCGGACTGGTTGTCGCGCTCCTGGCCAAGTGGGCGTTTTCGCCGGAGTATATGCGGCACCTGTTGGGCCTCACGCGGACACTGACCACGCGGGAGATCAATGACGCGCAGTTCATCTTCGTGAGCTTCATCACATGGGTCGGGGCCGCACTCTGGTTCTGCGGAACCATCCCGCTATGGCAGAAGAGTTCGGAAGCCCATCACGATCGCGTCAACGCCCTGTTTGCAGACTTGCATCGCCCCGTTGATCACATGGCCGAAGGGGGCCAGGACCAGGACACCATGCAATTCCGCATTGTCGGAGCGCTGTGTCTGATCCTCGGCGCCTTCCTGCTGGCCTGCATGGCCATCCCAAACCCCCTGAGCGGACGCATGGCATTTTTGTTTGTCGGCGGGGTGCTTGCTGCAATCGGGGGGGTGCTCTGGTGCATCTACCGACGCAAGGCCGCACGCGCGGCGAAGACCAAAAAGTCATCTCTGTGATACTGCGGGAAAGCACACCCTCCGCAGGCCTCATCGGCGAGCATCTTGTGTCATGTCATCCCCTCCAAAAGACGTTTTCAGGAGAGGCCCAACATAATCCTCAAGCCGTTGGACGGATGAAACAAGGAGCCAGGCGGAATTCCAAGGCGTTCACGGAGTTTTTCGAGAAGCGGAAGAATAGTCGGGAGCGAGGCCCGAAGGGGTTTCCTGCCAGCGGAATCCCTGCGGAATTTGAAATGGGATCCGGTTCACCATGGTGTTTCCCTGGCTGGTGAATTCAAAACTTTCTGAGGCCGCCCCCGCTTTATCCAGGACCAGGCCGCGCGTAACTCCGTCTGGAGATTTCAATGTGAGCAACGCGCGCGCTTCGACGCGCAATGACTCGCGCTCGATCATCCGCGGGTCGTGGGAAGACTGGTAGCCGAGGATGCTGCCATCCGGAAGTGTGAGGGAAAGCGCGGCGCAGGAGGGATCGCCTTGGGGCGAAAGATTGGCTGGCTTAACCCCAGGAGACACCCCGTCGGGAGCGGGCCAGATCACGGTGACCAGGACGGAATTCTTAGGACTCTTCCAATTCACCATGACATCCGGTGCGGGGGTGATGTTTCCGAACCCGATGGCATACCAGCCCAGGTAGGGATTTTTCTCTCCGTAGTGTTTGGTGTATTCGAGCGGGGATGCGCCGAAATGATACAGCCAGACATTCGGTCCTTTCGGGTCTTCCGTGTGCAGTTGGCTTGCTGGCTGGTTGAGAACGACCTCTTCGTTCCTGAAGCCATAAACCGGGTTTTTCGGGCCTTCCCGCCACGGTGGAAAATTCCAGATTTGCGTGAAGGTGTGCTCCTGTTGGTCGCGGTTGGTCAGGATGTCGGTGACAATCCAGAACCCCGGATCGCGGACAAAGATGACCTGCCGCCGGTGAGCGACGTTCGGTTTCGGATACCCGAGGTCATAGAAGCCCTCAACAAAATCGAAGTGCGGGGATGTGTGCCACCGCGTTTCGATCGGCGTGGCATGGGCCACCTGCGCCACGGGAGCATCGCTATTTTGGGATTTTCCATCCACCATCACGGTGTTGGACTTCAGCGAAGAGCGTTCGTCCAGCAGCACGTTGATCGCGGCAAAATCCGGCCGCATTGCTTCCGGCAGTTGGGCTGGAGTGTAAACGGGAACGCCATTGCTCACCAGGAGAGGCCGGCCGTAAGCCATCACTTGGATGCCATTGTGCCCCATGTTTCTGTGCCCCCTTCCGGGCCGGCAAGCCTGCAGGAAAAGATAGGGGCTGTCCCAACGCCAGTCGCGGCGCTGCACATAGTAGCCGCTGAACGGGAAAGCCACCGAAGCGAACGCTGGAGCCTTCGTCTTTGCCGGGTCCACAAATTGTCCGGCAATCTGGGAAACAAGCGGATCGTTCTTGCCGGGAAGTTTGTCGATTTGCGCGGTCAGCCACTTCTGGCGCACATCGGGATCTGCCCAGACTGGAGGGGGATTGACCGGGCCCTGGCTCGACATGGCCGGCAAGCTAACCAGGGGGGTCGCCAGCGATGCCACAACGCGATAGAACCCGTTTTGCCGCTCTTCCAGGAGATTGGCGAGTTCCGGCTGGCCGGGCCGCAGCCAGGCGGCCAATTCTCCGAGGGAGGCCGCGGCGCCGAGATTGTAATTGAACGACTGCTCCAGCATGCCGCCGTCGAGATGGAAGGCCCCCTGCAAATAATCGCGCAAGCCGGCTTCACCTTTTTGCAGCAAGCCGCTGCTGGCGGTGAATTCCGGAAACTGCAATGCCGTCAAAAGGATCGCCGCAAGCCCGCCATGGCGCTGGTTGGGGACTGCTCCGGCGTTCTGATACCGTTCCAGCAGGGCCGGCGGATGATCGTTGATGAGCGAAAGAGCAATCTGCGCGAGTTCGACCGCGGGGATCATGTCGCGGGAAGCCTGGGGGAGAGGGCTCATCACCGGCTTGTATATATCCTCCCACTTGGACGGACGGCCACCCTCGGGAAGGCTTTTTGCCAGAACCCCCAAGCTGCGGATAATCACACCCACGCGATCTGACTGCGAAAGACTGGATTGCGCATCCCTGCTCCAATTGCAAGGGACCTGGCGGCGGGTGGCGGCATCAAGGGCCTCGACGGCGCGCTTTTGGTTGCAGGCAAAATCCGCGGTGATCTGAAACCATTTTCGGAGATAGACCGGATCGCCGCTTTGCCAGTAGCGGACGGTCAGGGAGATCGCAAAAAAGAAATTCATGTAATCCGGGGAAAACCGTCCCTGGGCGTCCTTCGCGAGCCAGTCGGTATGGATCGGGGTGCCGGGTTCCCCGCTGAGCCCAAACATGTCTTTGAATGCAAAGGAGTCCGAGGCGGTGGCCTTCGAATATTCCGGCTCGCTCAGGCGTCCGGTGAGAAGCTCGGCCACTTGGAGACGGTGTGAGCTCAATTGATCGCCGTGCCAGTTGAATCCTCCCAGGTTCGCTTTTCTGAGCGCGCCGACTTGATAGTCGCGCCAGGCATCAAGCGCCGCAGCATATTTTCCCTGCGCGGCCTGTCGCTTCACTTCCTCCATGTCCGGCCGGTTCAGGTCGATCTGCCCGCAGAGGATCGCCCCCATTTTTTCTGCGTCCTGGCTGTTCGCCTCCGCTGCCAGAATATGGGTTTGGAAAGCGCAGAGTAGCAGCCCGGCTGCCAGGCAGACGCGGCGGATGGATTTTTTCATGGAGGTTCTTTCAGGAGGGATGGAAATTGAGGGATTCTGCGGTCCCTCAAACAAATCCTGAAGGCCGACCAAGGTCAAGCTCCCCTGATTCGCGCGCAAACGCAAAGTCCCCGCCATTCATGCTGGCAGACACGATCGCGGGCATCTTGCCCGCTCAGCGCAATTCCGGGGAGCGCACGCGACCCCGCGTGCCGTGAATGGCGACTCGCCATTCACATGTTTTGAATCAGAGAATCTATCCGGTCGGCGAGTCGCCGACCTCAGCACGCGAGTGCGCGTGCGCTCCCCAGAACACTCCGCTCCGCGCCTTCTCTGAAAAGTGGGAAGCGGGCAAGATGCCCGCGCTCCAAAAAGGAGTTGACTTGATCCGGCATTGAATTATTTTTGGATAACAGGAAACAGGATAGCGATTGAAGGCCCGGATCCCACGAAGCATATACAACGCACATACAAAGAACATCCAACGCGCATACAACGCACGCCCACCATGATTCCTCTCATTGGCGACAATACGGCACCCCTCGATATGGGGGGGGCATCATGTGCGCCCCTGAAGCGGAGAGGGGGGTTTTCCCTGGTGGAAGTCACGTTGGCCATCGGGATCGTTGCTTTTGCCTTCATGTCCATTCTGGGTTTGATTCCGGTTGGCATGAAGACGTTTCGGAGCTCGATCAACACGTCGGTGAGCGGGCAGATTTTCCAGCGCATCGTGAACGAAGCGCAGCAGTCGGATTTCATCACGCTGACGAACTCGACGAACTATTTTGACGATCAGGGCAACAAGGTCGCGAGCAACGGCATCTGGATTTACCAAGTCAACACACAGATCTCGCCGTCCACCGCGCTGCCCACCGGCGACGTCGCGGTGAACGCCAATCTCGCGACGATCACGGTCCAGATCGCCAACAATCCCGGCAAATTGCCCCTCAATACGGACAATTCATCCGGCAAGAACCTGTGGGTGGCGGTGCCCGGGGTATCCATTTTGACGCACTCGACAATGGTGGCACGAAACAAATAAGCTGATGAAATCTGCAGCGCGCGACATCTCCGTTTTTCCCGGTTTCACGCTGGTCGAGCTGCTGGTTTCGATGGCGATCCTGTCCATGCTGCTGGTCGTGATGGCCTCGATGGTGACCCAGACCTCGACAGCCTGGCGGTCCACCAAGGGAAAGATCGAGCAATTCCGGCAGGCGCGCGACGCCTTCGAGGCGATGTCCCGGCGGGTCAGCCAGAGCACGCTCAACACGTATTTTGACTATCAAGATGCGAGCGGCAACACCCGGACTACCAACAACAGCGCCACTTTTGTTCCGGCCCGGTATGCGCGGCAGTCGGAGCTCCGGTTCATCAGCGGGCCGGGGCTGGCCGGCACCGCGACCAGCACCCCTCCGCGCCCCACCCACTCGATCTTTTTGCTGGCCCCGCTGGGAGTCGTGGACAACAGCACGAACTACGGCGGGCTCCAGAACCTGCTCAACACCTGGGGCTATTATGTCGAGTATGCCGACGACAGCCAGTTTCTCCCCGCGTTTCTGACATCGCTGAAAAGGAACCGCTTCCGGCTCATGGAGTTGATGCAGCCGTCGGAAACCATGAGTCTTTACACGTATACCTCCGGCAACTCGACCTACACCAACAGAGCGTGGTTCACCGATGCGCTGGCAACCTCCCCGCCGCCGGTTCACGTGCTGGCGGAAAACGTGATCGCGCTGGTGCTGCTTCCCAAGCTGTCCGCAGAGGATATCGCGGCTCTGGGCAGCTCTTACTCCGATGCCTCCCTGTCTCCGAATTACACCTACGACTCCACGACGACCAGCGCCGACGCCAACCTCAACCCGAAAAACCAGCTTCCCCCGGTCGTCCAGATGACGGTGGTCGCCATTGACGAATTGTCGGCGAAACGGATCGGCGCTGCCGGAATGGATGGCATCAATACCACCCTCAACGGCCTGTTCACAACGGCCGGCAGCACGATTGACCCAACCGTCGCTGGCTTTGCCAAGGATCTCAAGACCCTGGAAGCCTACCTCATCCAAAAGCATATCAACTACCGCATCTTCACCACAGACATCAGCATCAAAGGAGCCAAATGGAGCCGCCAACAGGTCAACTGACACCGAAATTCATTCAGAAACCCGCTACGGGCGTGGCGCCCGTCCCTGCCAGGAGCATCTCTAAAAAGAGCAATCGGCGATGGATGGCAAGGGAGCATGGGCGTCTCGCCCGTGTGGGGCGCAGCGGCCCGATGCGAGAGCCTGGGTTTAAACAGGCGGGACGCCTGTTCTCCCTGTTTGCACCTTTCGGAAATGCCCCCGTCCCTGCCCGCTCCTCGCGCGGTGCCGCGCTGGTGATTGTCCTGGGGTTTCTCGTGCTGATCACCATCCTCATCGTCGCGTTTTTCTCGAGCGTCACCACGGAATAC
>Ga0316231_1000947_pt1 | contig 36187 bp, 41 predicted proteins | sample TBH18027metaG_FD_206002 | JGI IMG/M metagenome (GOLD analysis project Ga0316231, IMG submission 206002) | Freshwater microbial communities from Trout Bog Lake, Wisconsin, USA - TBH18027 | ecosystem: Environmental > Aquatic > Freshwater > Lake > Hypolimnion/Profundal zone | place: USA: Wisconsin... | reverse complement strand
GAGCAGAATCAACCTACAACAACAACCAACCCAATGGAGACCTCTCCGAGCTAACTAAAAAACGGCTCCCTTTGGCTCCGCTTTCCGCGCCACCTCTAATTGCAGCGATGCCATGACGGGCTACTAATTGCAAATCTCAAACCAACGCCCGATGATACTCTCGCTTTCTATATGCGCTTGGAGGCTCCCCCATCGTTGATGTTTTGATATACGAATACTAGTGATAGTTCGCCTTGTAATATATGGGAACTTCTAAAAACTACATTTTTCATTATGGCTACACCGTGTCATATTTATGACTTTAGTGCTCGAAAGCGGCACGAGAACTGCTAATATAAATGCATGCCTAATCATATCAAAGCTAAGGTTCAGAGAACATTGTTCGACAAGATGGCGAGGCTCGACGAGCTGCACGAGATGGGGGATCCGCTCGCCCGTCTTGACACTGTTGTCGATTGGGCCGTGTTCACGCCCATCCTTTCCCGCCTGCCCAAAGCCGACCCTAAAGGGCCGGGAGGCAGACCCTCCTACGAGCCGGGGCTGATGTTCAAGGTCATGGTAATCCAAAACCTCTACGGCTTGAGCGACCATCAGACCGAATTCCAAATCACCGACCGCATGAGCTTCAAGCGGTTTTTGGGGTTGAGCGACTCCGACAAAGCCCCCGACGAGAAAACGATCTGGGCGTTCCGCGAGGCGCTCAACCGCGCGGGACTCTTCGAAGGCCTCTTCGCCGCATTCGGCCGGGCATTGGAGTCTATGGGGATGATCGCCCGCAAAGGGCAGATGATCGACGCCAGTTTCGTGGAGGTGCCCCGGCAGCGCAACAGCCGGGAGGAAAACGGACTTATCCAGCGAGGCGAGAGCCCGGAAAACTGGGAGCAGAAGCCCGCGAAAGCCCGCCAGAAGGACACGGACGCGCGGTGGACCCGCAAGCACGGGCGGCGCTACTTCGGCTACAAGAACCACGTAAAAGTTGACAGCAAGAGCAAACTGATCACCTCTTACGCGGTCACCGACGCCGCCGTCCACGACAGCCAGGCTCTGGAGTCTCTTGTCGAGCCGGGCGACCCGATCACATTTGCCGATAGCGCCTACGACGGGGAGCCCAGCCGGGCGATGATGGAGGAACGGGGAGTCGAATTCAAACCCATCGAGCGGGCGTGGCGCAACAGGCCGCTGAATGGGAAACAGAAACGCTCCAACCGGGCGAGGTCTCGGACTCGCGTGAGAGTGGAGCACGTCTTCGCGACGATGGTCATGAGTATGAGGGCGGCTTGGAACCGGTGCGTGGGTCTCGCACGTAACGCCTCGGCCATAGCGCTCACAAATTTGGTTTACAACATGGTGCGGGTTGAGCAGATCGAGCGCCTGGGCCTCAAACGCTGGAGGACAGCATGAGCAAACGCGAAACAGAGAGGGATAGTTCTGCCTTTGGTGCGCGCAAAGACGACTGCCTGCCGCATGGCGCAGCCTTGGTAGTCCACGTGCTTTCCTATTATTGACCATTTGAGTTTTCAACAAACACGATGCTATGAAATAATGCCGTTTTTAGAGGTCCCCATATGCCAATTATTCGGCGATACTATATGATTATAGAAGGGGGTGGCTTTGCTTGCTCATATTTCCGTTGAGTTAGCTGCCTCAACTCTTGCCGAAAATGCGACACTAATATATCGGCGATACTATAAGATTATTAAAAGGGTGGTTTTGCTATCTCTTTTTTTCGTTGAGTTAGCTGGTTCAACTGTTGCTGATAATGGGGCGATCATTTACTGTGTTACAAGTTCATACATAGGCATTGCATTTTTATTCCACGGTCTGCTAGCAAATTGACAAATGGACACCCTACGCCTTAACTTCGTTAACGGGGCAGGGTGCTTGTTTCACAAATACAAACTGCGTTTATGGTTGTGTGCGCTTTTTAATATGAGAGCGGATCACAAGGCGTTCAATTATGACCAGAAATGTAAATATGTGCGTTGTTTGGGCTGAAATTGTGCATGTGGAAGCCCGACCGCGCCGATCCCAGCTCAACCCGCTTTTCCAGTTGATCCGAGATATGCGAGGCACACGAGCACATGGCGGATGATTGACAAACTTCAAAAAATGCGTGGCGGCAACTTTGAATTTCTAGGCCAGAGGCAGGCCCAATCGCTGGTTTTCTGGCAGAGGGGGTGAAAAATTCCAGTGGAGGCCCGAAAGCTGGTCGTCACACGCGCCGGTCTGCGAGGCAGCACGGAGCCCGATATTTTTCCAAGGGACAGGACACAGGACGGCCGGAAAAACCATTCTGCGTGCATTTCCAGTTGATCCGAAATATGCGCGGACGGAAGAAATGCAGGGAAAATGCGGCCAGCCAGTTTGAATTTCAGGGACAGGGGCAGGCACTCTCGCGGATTTTATTGGCAGAGGGGGGAAGAATTCCAGAGGCGGTCGAAAGCTGGTCGTCACATGCGCCGGTCTGGGAGGCAGCAGGGAGCCTGATATTTTTTCCAAGGGCTGGACACACAGGACGGGCGGGAAAACCATTTTGCGGGCGTCCTACGCGCACGGGGCCGCCGTTCAGCAGGCCAGCGGGAGGGGAAGAAAACGGGCGTTTTCAGGCTGTTTTTAGCACACTTGCGTTAGCACACCCGCCCTTTGAATTCTCTGTAAGTTGTTGTCAGAGAGAGTGCAGCCGCCGCGACTCGAACGCGGAACCTTCTGATCCGTAGTCAGATGCTCTATCCAATTGAGCTACGGCTGCATATAGGGTGATTAGAACAGCAAACACGGTTTTGCGTCAAACGGGAAATGCAAATTTGTGCGCGCGCCTCCTCGACCAGCTTCCGTCCCCAGAAGGGGCGCATGACATGAAAGTTACGCATCCCGCTCGCTTCTTCAAAGGAGTCGGGTCGCCCCCGGCCCGATGCCGGAAACCGTTCGCGGTCCCGCCGCTTCCAGGGGACGAGGGCGTCCCCTCCCCATTGGTAAACTTTCCCGTCATACGCCACCCCCCAGGAGGCCGGCTTCGGTGCCGGAAGCCCGTCGGGAAAATACCGGGCGAGGCAATCCGCACGGAACTCCCCTTCGTCAAAAGTCCTGAAAAACGCATCCTTCACCCCGAGGCAATATACGTCCACCAGAAAGCTGCCGGTCTCCACCCGTCCGCCGCTCTTATAGCCGGAACATTGCGGTCACGAGACCCAATGCCCGACACTCAACAAGATAAATTCGCCGTCCCGAAATTCAAAATCCGCCGCTTTGCCGCCAAAATCCCGGTCGTAAGTGTTGACTTTGATCGGGCCGTCCGGCTTTTCGCGGCGGATCGAATCGATCCTCGGCAGGTCGTCGGGGGAGATTCCATCACCGCTCCCCCAACTTCCGGAGAAAGAGACGGTCCAACTGCCGTCCTGGTTTTTTGTTTTGGCGCGTGTTTTTTCCTTGGTTTTCCATGTGCCGGTTTCGATGGCTTTCAGGAGCGCGAGGGCCGTTTCGTAATCCAGCGGGTCGGCGATCTTGAGATGAAGCGTCTGGGTGGCCAGGGGAAAAGCGCGGACGTTTTCCTCATAAAGTTTCGGCTCGAAGAATTCTCCGTCATTGAACCGGTATCCGTAGCCTTCCGTATCGAAAGCGGGGTAAAATTTCCGGATCGTTTCGCCGGGAATTTTGACAACGAAAGTGCGGGCGGTCGCGTGCGTCCCGTCCGTTTGCTCCGGTTCGAACGTGACTCTCGCGCCCCAGACGTTCATCGGGTGGCCCAACTGCCCCAGCCAGATTTTTTTGATCGGGCGGCCGCACTGTTTTGATGCCGCCTCCCGCACGCGCTCGACCAGACCTTCCGGGTATTCCACCTGCTCGTAGATTTCGACCTCCGGCGAGGATTCGGCGACCGGGAAATCGCCCAAGTCGAGAGATTGGCCTCCCGCCGGAACTTGAAAATCCCGCTGGATATGAAACTTGCTGTCGAACCTTTCGGCCGGCCGGATCACGATGCGAAAATCGCCAACAGGCATACCGGGAATCTCGAACGCCCCGCCGGCTGCGGTGAGTCCGAAGCGCGGCGGTTCCTTGCCGCTGCGATCGAAGAGAGTCACAAGAGCGGGCGTTGTTTCACCTGTCAGCCGTCCGCGAACCTTGATTCCGCTCGCGCCAATCCGCACCGGATTTCCGCCGGGAAGCGCAATCCTTGTGGGATAGTCTTTCCAATGCTGGACCTGGCGCCCGGTTTTTTCCTCGTGCACCAGCCCGAGAAGACCGGTGCCGGAGGGGACATTGTTCAGCACGAAGCTGCCGTCCTCCCCGGCTGCCGTCTCGCAGATCCAACGCACGGTTCCAAGTTCCCTGCTGCGGGAAACCAGCGGATCAATCAGGGACAGCGCGACCCGCGCCGCCCCTTTGGATCGGATATTTTCCTCCACTGTCCCCCGGACCTGCTGCCATGCCTTGAGTGGGATTTCTTTGTCCTCCGGGGTGAACACCAGGTCCGCCCATCCGCCGTCGTGCAAGAAGACCCAGCGTCCGCGCTCGTCATCCGGGATGGGGAGCCGTCCGTCAGCGGCAACAATCGCCGGCTTGTCGCCGTAGTATGTGACGATGCGGCCGTCCCGGATTTCCAGCAACCCGGCCTTCGTCACGGAAACTGCTGTGGCCCCCGCCGCAGGCGACCCGTCCGGGAGCAAGACGCGAACATCCCTGGCCGCGCCTTCGTATTGGAACAAAGCAAGGACAACCGCGCAGGCGAGAGAAGTTTTCATGAGATGGCCCGTCCGGGCAACGGGCGAGCGGCCGGCTGTCAGATCAACTCGTTAATAATATTCTCGATGAGTTCCTGTCGGCCGCTGCCGTGCTGGGCCGGATCCTTGGCGGCGAGGGCGGTTTTTTCGAGCGACCGGAACGAGTGTTTTCCTGACTCGATATCGGTGCCGAGGCCGGAATCCCAGCTCGCGTAGCGGGCTTTCACGATGTCGGCGAGGCGGCCGTCCTTGCGGATCGCGGCCGCGATTTTGAGCCCGCGCGCGAAGGCGTCCATCCCGCCAATGTGCGCGTAGAACAGGTCGGCCGGCTCGAACGATTCGCGGCGGACCTTCGCGTCGAAGTTGAGGCCGCCGGTTTTGAGGCCGCCCATTTTGAGGACGGTGAGCATGATCGCGCTGGTGAGGTAGAGGCTGCTCGGGAACTGGTCGGTATCCCATCCGATGAGCTCGTCGCCGGTGTTGGCGTCGATCGAGCCGAGCGCTCCGGCGGCGGCGGCGACTTCGCACTCGTGGTGCATCGTGTGGCCGGCGAGCGTCGCGTGGTTGGTTTCGAGGTTGAGCTGGAAGTGTTCGAGGAGCCCGTATTCGCGCAGGAAGTTCAGGCAGGCGGCCGCGTCGCTGTCGTATTGGTGGCGGGTCGGTTCCTTCGGCTTCGGCTCGATGTAGAACGGGCCTTTGAAGCCGATCTCTTTTTTGTAGTCCACCGCCATGTGGAGAAATTTGGCGAGGTGGTCGAGCTCGCGCTTCATGTCGGTGTTCCAGAGCGTCGAGTAGCCCTCGCGGCCGCCCCAGAACGTATAGCCTTCGCCGCCGAGTTCATGGGTGACTTCCATCGCCTTCTTCACCTGCGCGGCGGCATAGGCAAACACGTCCGCGTTCGGGCTGGTGGCCGCGCCGTGGAGGAAGCGGGGGTTGGCAAAAAGGCAGGCCGTGCCCCAGAGAAGTTTGATGCCGGTGCGCTGCTGCTCCTCCTTGAGAACCTGCACGACGGCATCGAGGTTTTTGTTCGATTCCGCGAGCGTCGCGCCCTCGGGGGCGATATCGCGGTCGTGGAAGGCGTAGAACGGGGCCCCGAGCTTTTCGATGAATTCAAAGGCCACCCGTGCGCGCTTCTGCGCGTTCGCGACCGAGTTCGACCCATCGTCCCACGGGCGCAGCATCGTCCCGGCACCGAATGGGTCGGACCCGGTTCCGCGGAACGTGTGCCAATACACCACCGAAAACCGGAGGTGGTCGCGCATCGGTTTCCCTTCGACCAGCTCGCCGGGATTGTAGTGCTTGAAGGCGAGCGGGTTTGTTGAGGGCGGGCCTTCGTAGGGGATGTTCTTGATGTCGGGAAATGCGCTCATAGGAAGACGTGGATTCCATCACGAATATTTTCTTTTTACAAGATGGACAGCGGGCGTCCGCTCTGAGAGGGGATGACCATGCCGGTCCAAGCGATCCTGTTCGACCTCGACGACACGCTGATTGTGGATGAAGCCATCTCGAAATCCGCGATGGAGCAGGCCGCCGCCTTGGCGGCAAAGCTTCATGGCGCTGAGATCGCGCATTTTCTCGCCGACGCGAAGAGGCTGTCGCAATCCCTGTGGCGCGACAACCCGTGCCTCGCCTACTGCAACGAGACCGGCGTCACCGCCGAGGAATGCCTGTGGGGAAACTTCGCCTCTCCCGGCCTCGAAACGCTGCGGTCCTGGTCGATGGGATTCCGGCGCAGCCTGTTCGACGCGGTCCTCCGCGAGCAGGGGCTGCCGGATGACGAAGGCGCATTGGCCGAAGAATTCGCCTCGGCCCGCCGCAAGCTCCAGCGCCTGATGCCGGACGCCAAGGAAACCCTCGCCCGTTTGAAGCCCGCCTTCAAAATCGGCCTCCTCACGAACGGGGCCCCCGACCTCCAGCGCGGGAAACTCGCCGACTCCGGGCTCGCCCCATTTTTTGATGCGGTCGCGGTCTCCGGCGAGTGCGGGATCGGGAAGCCGAAACCCGGAATCTTCCACATCCTTCTCCGGGAACTCGGAACAGCGCCCGAATCCGCCGTCATGGTCGGCAACAGCCTCGCCCGCGACATCGCCGGAGCCCGGGCCGCCGGAATCGCCCTCACCGTCTGGCTCCGCGTCCCCGGCTCGGAGGAATTCGCCGACGTCACCCCGGACCATACGATCAACGCTCTGCACGAGCTTCCCCCGCTTCTGTCCCGCGACAATCGTTGATGCGATCGCACCAACGATTGTCGTTTTTCAAGCGGTTGACAAACGCCAATGTAAGATGCCATCTTACTCATCAAATGACGACCTGCATTTCCAGCAAAGGCCAAATTGTTCTTCCAGCAGAAATGCGGAAGGAGGATGGGATTCGTCCAGGACAGGTCTTTGAAATCGAACGCATCTCATCTGGAGATTATCATTTGCGGCTGAAAAAGCCGGGGCGATCCCGCAAGGGGCTGGCGCGAGTGCTTCTGTCCTGCCCGGAGAAAAATTGGTTTCGCCCGGTGGAATCCAGCGAGACCACCGATTCGATATGCCCTTCCTTGTAGACACCAACGTCCTGAGCGAAGTGACCAAGCCGGAACCGGACGGAGGGGTTGTTGTCTGGTTGAAAGACAACGAGGAGGAGCTTGCGGTTGATCCGATCGTCATCGGAGAACTCCGGACCGGAATCCTTTGCCTCCCCTCCGGGGCGCGCCGGAGGCGGCTTGAGGAATGGTTCCAAAGAGTTTCGGGCTCGTTGCATTGTCTCTCATGGGACTTCGAAACCGGCATGCGCTGGGCGCAGCTCCTCGCCAGCCTGAGAAAAGCCGGCGTGGCGATGCCTCTCAAGGACAGCCTCATTGCCGCATCGGCACTCCAGCACGGGCTGACCGTCGCAACCCGCAACGAACGGGATTTCCGCAAGGCCGGGGTCCGTGTTCTGAATCCCTTTCTCGGGTGACTTGCATGGCGTGCTTCGCGCTGCTACAAAGCCGCCCATGTTGAGAGTCCGAGCATTCCAGGGGCTGAGCCCGAAACCCGAACTGGCCGCAGACGTCGCCTGCGTGCCCTACGATGTAGTGAACCGCGCGGAAGCGGCCGCGCTGGCAGCCGGCAACCCGCACAGCCTGATGCATGTGGACCGCGCGGAAATCGGCCTGCCGCCGGAGACGGACCCGTATTCGGAGATCGTTTATGCGACGGCAAAAAAAAACTTGGACGGGCTGGTGTCGTCGGGTGCCCTCGTCCGCGAGCCGGGGCCGACGGTTTATTTGTATCGCCAGCAGATGGGCGGCCACGTGCAGACCGGCGTGGCGGCGGTTTGCCACATCGACGACTACGAGAACGACATCATCCGCAAACACGAAAAAACGCGGAAGGACAAAGAGGACGACCGCACGAGGCTGATCGGCACGCTCGGGGCCGACACCGGCCCGGTTTTTCTGACCTACCGCGGCCGCCCGGACATCGATGCGCTGGTCGCCGCGCGGACATCGCTTCCGCCGGATGCGGACTTCGTGGCGCCGGACGGCATCCGCCACACACTTTGGAAAATGCGGGAGACCGGCCCGCTCGCGGAAGCATTCGCCAAGGTCCCCCTCGCCTACGTGGCCGACGGGCACCACCGCAGCGCCAGCGCCGCTCGCGTCGGGCGCGAGCGCCGCGCGGCGAATCCGGGTCACACCGGAGACGAGGAATACAATTGGTTCCTCTGCGTGCTTTTCCCCGCCGACCAGCTCCGGATCCTCCCCTACAACCGCGTGGTCAACGACCTCAACGGGCACACGCCAGAGGCGTTTCTCGCCAAGGTCCGCGCGACATTTGAAGTGACAGAGGACGCCCCCGCATCGCCGGCCGCGCCCGGAAACGTGAGCATGTTTTTCGGCGGACGCTGGATCGGGCTCTCGTGGAAAACCGACCCCTCGGCCGATCCGGTCGCGCGCCTCGATGTGAGCGTGCTCCAGGACCGCCTGCTGGCCCCGGTCCTCGGCATCGACGACCCGCGCACGAGCAAGCGGGTCGATTTTGTCGGAGGCATCCGCGGCACACAAGAACTCGAGGATCGCGTGAATAGCGGCCGCGCGGCTGTGGCCTTCTCGATGTTTCCGGTGACCGTCGATCAGCTCATGGACATCGCCGACGCGGGCCAGATCATGCCGCCGAAAAGCACGTGGTTCGAACCCAAGCTCCGCTCCGGCCTCTTCATCCACACGTTCTGAGCGCCCCAATCATTACGATCTCGCGACACTTTGTTCTCAGGGTCTTGGGGGAGCGCCAGGAAAGACGGCCGGCATGCCGGGAAGCCCGTAGGGATACGAGTAATCCAAATATTGCGGGTAAATTTTTGTGTAGGTCGAATGCAGGAACGCAACGATGTCGATCATCTGCGTGACCGTCATCGTATTTCTGAAGTCGGGCATGCGGGCCGAATCGCCGAGCTTCTCGCGATACTGCCGGCTGACCACATGGTCGGGATTGACGATGGACGTGACCAGTTGCCCGTAGGTTTTTACGCGGAGAACATCGCCGCCCAGTTCTACTTGAACCGGACCCGGAACGGCAGGCTTTGCGAGTTCAACCCCTTTGACCGTGTGGCACTGGTTGCACCCGAGTTGGACGAACGCCACCCGCCCGTTGTCAATATTTCCATCCGGCAAATGAAACCCTCGCCCGGACTTCGAGCCTCTGCAGGATGTTGCAAGAAGCATCAAGGAACAAGCCGCCGCCCCCACAAGCAAAACGAAGGGTTTTGTCTTCATAAAAAGCACCCGCCTTTCATTGGAAAAATACCATGCCGGGCACCGGGAGTCAATTTGGGAAATCGCCGGCCGCTTGAGGCGCACCAAAGAATCGGTGTAACATCCGCGGCGGTTTCCTGTAGGATACCGGACATCCATGTCGGCCCGTGAATCCACCCTTTTCGCCACCACGCGCTGGACGCTGGTTTGCGACGCCGCGCAGGGCGGGGACACCGGGGCGGTCGAGGCGCTGGGCGCTTTGTTTGGAACCTATTGGCCGCCGCTCTACCGCTATGTCCGCCGTCAGGGACGGACCGCGCCGGACGCGGAGGATGCGGTTCAGGGATTTTTTGCGCACCTGCTCGGCCAGAACGGGCTCCGTCTCGCCGACCGCGATCGGGGCCGCTTCCGCGCCTTTCTGCTGGGCAGTTTGAAAAATTTCCTGGCGAACGAATGGCACCGGGAACACCGGCAGAAACGCGGCGGATTTGCCACGCATCTGTCCATCGATTGGAAAGATGCCGAGACCGGGCTTGGTTTGGAACCGGAAGACCGCCGCAGCCCGGACAGGCTCTACGACCGCGATTGGGCCATGGCGCTTCTCGACAAGGTTCTTGATGACCTCGAAGCGGAGGAAAAAGATTTTGCCCGCTGGAAACCATTTCTCAGCGCGCGCGGCGACCGCCTGTCCTATGCCGCCATTGCCGCAGAATCCGGCCTGGCCGAAGGCGCCGCGCGCGTGGCGGTGCACCGCCTGAGAAAGCGCTACCGCCAGCGGCTCCGCGACGAAATCTCCCGCACGCTTGCCGACCACCACCTCGTCGAGGAGGAACTGCGCTCGCTCTTCGCCGCGCTTTCCGAATGAAATTCTGTAACGCTTTCCCGCAAACACGTAAGAGAGGATCGAGATGAACAACCTCTGCCCCGAATGCGGAAAGCCCGTGCCCGCCGACAGCCAACACCAGCTCTGCCCGTCCTGCCTGCTCGCCCAGGCGATGGCTTCCCGAACCAACGATGGGGATCCGTCCACGCCTGTTCCCGAGCCGGAGGAAATCGCCGGGAAGTTTCCGCAGTTCGAAATCTTGGAATGCCTCGGGCGCGGAGGGATGGGCGTGGTTTACAAAGCCCGCCAGAAATCCCTCAACCGGCTGGTGGCCATCAAAATCCTCGCGCCCGAGCGCGGCCACGATGCCAAGTTCGCCGAACGCTTCGCCCGCGAGGCCGAGTTGCTCGCGAAACTCAGCCACCCGCACATCGTCACCATCCACGACTTCGGCGAAACCGGAGGGCTCTATTTCCTCGTCATGGAATTCGTGGACGGCGTGAGCCTGCGGGATCTTCTGCGCGAGGGAAAACTCGCGCCGGCGCAGGCGGTGGCGATCGTGCCGGAGATCTGCGACGCCCTCCAGTTCGCCCACGACAAAGGCATCGTCCACCGCGACATCAAGCCAGAGAACATCCTGCTCGACCGGAGCGGGCGCGTGAAGGTGGCGGACTTCGGGCTGGCAAAACTTGTGGTCTGTGACCGGCGCAATTCGGATGAGGAGGATCAGCGACAGTCACAGACCGCCGCTACAACGGAGCTGACCGAAGCCGAAAAAATCATGGGCACGCCGAGCTACATGGCTCCCGAACAATCCGGACGCCCCGGCGACGTGGACCACCGGGCCGACATCTATTCGCTCGGCGTCGTCTTCTACCAGATGCTCACCGGCGAACTCCCCGGCAAACGCCTCGAACCACCGTCGAAGAAAGTCCACATCGACGTCCGCCTCGACGAGATCGTCCTGCGCGCGCTGGAAAAATCCCCTGACCTCCGCTACCAGCAGGCCAGCATTTTGAAGACCCAGATCGAGACGATTGTTTCGGATCCGGGGAGCGCACGCGACTCGCGTGCCGTTTCCGGCGACCCCGCCGGAAACCTCCAACCCGGCGAAGCCGCAAATCCTAGTGGCGCGGAGCGCGCCGGGAACGAGTCGTCCGCGGGGTCGCGAACGACGGCACGCGGGTCGCGCGCGCTCCCCGGAGCAGAAGTCAATCCGTGGCGGGCGGTCCTTGCGATGATTTGTATCGTGGTCGGCTCTTTCTCGCTCATCCTCGGATTCAGCAAGGCATTCCCTTATAATGTCATTCTTCTCTTCCCCGGAGGTTTTTTAATCGGCATAGGGCTGGTTGTCCTCGTGCGCTTCTGGCCGTTTCCGGTGCCGCAATGGCTGCGAAACAAGGCGGTTCCCTGGATATTTGGAGTTGTTTTCCTGATCGGCTTCTGCCCGATTGGCCTTTATTATCTGAAGACAGAGAGCCGACCAGGCATGTCCGCAAGCGATCAAGCGATTCGCGGAACGCTTGAGATCACTGTCCACAACAGAGCACAGAAACTTGTTGCCGCGATGCGCGCCGGGGACGATGCGGCGATGAAAGCGGACGCCTGCGATTTGATCGCGGGCTGGCGCGACGCCCTACCGGTGTTCGCGAAGGAATTGCGCGGGAAGCTACAGGAACTTGCCGGAACGACCGAGCCTCTGGAAAAAATCGACGAAGTATTTGTCGATGGCGATTTCGCGGCGGTGAAAACGGCCAAGCTCGAAAAGGCCGGGGCTTGCCTCATCCTGTTCTTTGCAAATACGCCCGACGGCTGGCGGAATTGGACATTGAGAAACGCGCCGATGGACGCCAATCTCAAGGAACTCCTCGCTAAGGAAATCGCCACGCTGGACGGCTCGCTCAAGAAACGCGGGAACGCTTTCGTCGATCTGCTCGCAGCGGGAAAATTTCCCGAAGCAACGGCCCAGTTCGCGGACGTCATGCGGAACGCGATGCCAGAAGCCAAGCTCGCCGGGCTGTGGCACCAGCTCGAAACCACGGGCGGGAAATTTCTCGGCGCCGATCCGGCTGATCGAGTGGAAAGAAATGCCGAATTTTTCTGCGTCTATATCCCGTGCCGGTGGGAACGAAACCAGCTCGACCTCAAAGTCGTGTTCGACCTCGCGGGAAAGGTGAGCGGCTTGTGGATGGTGCCCGCTGCGAAATCGGATGCCGAGAAGTCCGCCGCCGCTTCGCCGTCGGAAAAAGCGGCGGTGGCCGCGGCGGAAACGTGGCTCGCCGGGATCGATGCCGGGAACTATCCGCCGAGCTGGAAGGAATCCTCGGCGCTGTTCCAGGCGGCGATCACCGAGGCCGGATGGAGGGAGGCTCTCGCAAGCGTCCGCAAGCCGCTGGGTGCCCTGGTTTCACGCAAACTGAAATCCGCGCAATCGGCCGACTCACTTCCGGGCGCGCCCGACGGCAAATACGTCGTGATGCAGTTCGACTCGTCGTTCGCCGCGAAGAAGACCGCCGTGGAGACGGTGACATTCCTGCTGGAAAAAGATAGCTCGTGGCGAGCGGTGGGCTATTTCATCAAGTGAACAACCCGACAAGATCCGCCCTCTGAACCTAAATCCCACAATGGAATGGAACCACGAAAATCACAAAAAGCACGAAAGCGGACGATTCCAGAAAACATTTGGCTTTTTGTCCGCTCACCCGGCAGGTGATATCGTGCGTCAGCATAGCCTGCTGAATTTTCGTGGCTTTCGTGTTTTTCGTGGTTCCAAATAATTTTTCTAGGATGAAAACCTATAAAGCTCCCTGGGGCACAACGCTCATCGTCATGTCAGCGCTGGCCACGTTGCTGTGCCTCGGGATCACCTTCGGAATCCCGCTGCTTCCCGCCCCGAAGCATGGCCTGGGGATGTGGCTGCGCTGGTTGCCGCTCGTTTTGGTTTTCGCTTGTGCCTTGTTCACGGTCCGCGGCTACACGATCACGCCGGACGCGATCCTTGTGCACCGGCTGCTCTGGGCCACGCGCCTGCCGCGCGCGGGGCTGAAATCGGCAGAATTCGTGCCCAAAGCGATGTGCAAAAGCCTGCGCACGTGCGGCAACGGCGGGTTTTTCTCATTCACCGGGTTTTACTGGAGCAAAACGCTCAGATCGTATCGGGCCTATGTCACCGATTTGCGCCTGACCGTGGTCCTGCGTTACGGGCGGCGCACGGTCGTCGTCTCGCCGGACGCGCCGGAGAACTTTGTCCGCGATCTGGCTTGAAGCAGTTGGATTTCGCGCAAAGGGCGCAAAGCACGCCAAGCCAGAAAGAAAAGACTGGTTAAAAAATATGTGAGATGATGGTTATCCTCATATTCCCATCAGCTTATTGCTTTGCGGGCTTTGCGATCTTGGCGCGAGCCTCCCCCGCCGGATCCGGGTTGAACGATGACGCTCAAACCTCCTCCGACTCCCACAGGATCCAGTCGCGCATGGCCGGGCTGACCTCCTTGAGGCTGACGATGTGAAGCCGGTTGATCCCGTCGGGATCCCGGTGGCCGAAGTGGAACCTGCAGTCGGAGACCGCATCGGCATTGGCGTCGGCGTCGAGGTTTTCCCTGGCCCCTTCAAACCCCACGCTGATCGGGGAAAAGTCGGGGTTGAAAAAACCGGTGACGAGCGAGCCGAACACCAAAACTTTCCGGGCCCCGTAACGGTCTTTGAGATACCTCGCAACCTGGCTGGCGAGGCATCTGGCATAGGCGTGATCCATGTGTTCGCGGATTTCCATAAGTTCAATTCCTCCTTGGTATCGAACAATAAGCATAAACCGGGCCAACTCGCCCGGGAGGAACGCTCAGGGGCAGATCACGGACGGACGAGTCTAAATCCCGCATAGAAATGGAACCACGAACGACACGAAAAGCACGAAATGAGACAATTCCAGAGAATAATTGCCTTCTTGTTCACTCACCTGTCAGGGGAGACCGGGCGTCAGCATCACCTGCTTATTTTTCGTGGCTTTCGTGTTTTTCGTGGTTCCAAATGATTTTTTTCAGATGAGAGGCACGAGGCCCCGAGTTCAACTTTCGGAGATGCGCCGGGCGCTCACGGGTATTCGATCTGCTTCGCGCGGGCCGAACTGAACACCCATGCCGCAACGACGAAAACCCCGACGATTCCCACCGCCGCGACCGGATGTTTCAGGATGAGGAAAACCAGGGCTTCGAGCGAACGGCTTCGTCCGCGGAGCATCAGAAACGGAAATCCGATCATTCCAATTAAGGCCGCATAAAAAAGCCACCGCTTGAATTTGAGGCCGCTGATGGCAAAGACGAACCCCTGCCAGAATGCGGAGCATGCAATCGACAGCAGCACCAGCGTCCCGACGATGGCGAGGCGGCCTGTCGGCAAGAATATGGTCTCGGCGAATGATGTGGTTTTTGTGACGGCTGCGCCCGGCATGGTTTCCAAATAGACCATGCCTGCACCCGGAGGCTTCAGGGGAACCTGGATGGAAACGGAGGGCCACCATGACGCCAAAGCGAGCAGGAGGATGGCCAGCAAAAGGACGAGGATCCAAAAAAGCGCCGCCCGTGCGCGGAAGACCACCGACCGGTCAACGGCACGGGTCAGAAGGAAGTCCAGAGAACAACCCTGGAGGTTTTGTTGGGATTGCTGAGTCGCACCCGTCATGCCCGTCCACAACTCTGGAGTAAACACAAAGGCCGCAACCATCATGGGGATCATAATCAGCATGGTGGAGCTCGAAAGGGGGAGGGAGAGCCCCCACCATGTGTCACCGGACATCAAAGAAAAGCATGGTTGAAAGCTAAACGCGACCGGGAAGATCCAGATTCGCGGAGACGCAAAGGCCTGGAATCGCAGGAGGGCAAAGAATTGTTGGAGTGGTTTCATCGGGAGGCTCCGTCCGAACCGTGATATTTGGGTTCGGACGGAGCCTCCCCCTCCCGGCACGGTTCGCCCTTCCTTTTTCGACAAACTTTTGTCAAAAGAACTATCCTTTGAGCCAGAACAACCATGAGTGCAAACAAGAGTGCTTGGCAGACGAAGGAATTGACCGCCGCGTTTCTCGACGGCGTCCGGGGAGCAATTCCCGGCGCGGACCTTCAGCTCGCCGTGATCAAGAAGATCGCCGAACTCTGGTTTCCCGAACCGGCCCGCATCCTGGATCTCGGATGCGGGGATGGAATTCTGGGGCGGCTTCTGCTCGAGGCCTTCCCGGGCGCGAAGGCGGTCTTTGCGGACTTCTCAGAACCTATGCTCGATGCCGCCCGCGCCAAGTTGGGCAACGATCCCAGGGCCGCTGTCACGCGGGTTGATTTCTCCACACCGGAGTGGCTGGAGAAAGTCGCTTCGGACGCTCCATTTGATATCGTGGTTTCCGGCTTCGCGATCCACCACCGGCCCGACGAGGAAAAGAAACGGATCTATGCGGAAGTTTTTCAACTCCTTTCCCCCGGGGGTGTCTTTTTGAACCTGGAGCATGTCGCCTCGCTGTCGCCCGCGGGGAAAAAGCTCTTCGACGAGTTCTTTGTCGATCTCCTGCTCCGCTTCCACCGTGCCGCAAATCCGCAAAAATCCCGCCAGGAAATCTCGGAAACCTACTACAAGCGCCCCGACAAAAACGAAAACATCCTTTGTGCGGTCGATGTCCAGTGCCGATGGCTCCGCGAGATCGGGTTCCGGGATGTCGATTGCTTTTTCAAGGTCTTCGAACTCGCCCTTTTTGGAGGACGGAAATGCCTCTGAAATCCGCAGGCTTTTCCACTTGATATCCGCCCGCGCATATATATGCTCATTTCTATGAGGACCACATTGGTTATTGATGACGCGGTCTTTGCGGCGGCCAAGCGTCGAGCGGTGGAAGCCGGGCTGACTTTGAGCGAGTTAACCACACGCTCCTTGCGTGAAGCCTTGCGACCGCGGGTCTCTGCGGAGGAGGCCACACGGTTTTTCATGCCGGTGCATGGCGGGGGGATTGTGCGGGAGACCACGCCGGCTGAGTTGGCGGCACTGCGTGACGAAGGCCGATGAGAATGCCCGATGTGAACATCCTGGTTTACGCGCACCGTCGCGATGAGCCGGCGCATGAGTTTTATCGCGAGTGGCTGGAAGGATTGGTCAATTCGGAAGCGCCGTTCGCTTTGTCGGGACTGGTGGCGGTGGCGTTTGTCCGGATCGTCACTCATCCGCGTTTTCACAATGCCCCGACTCCGCTTTCGGTGGCGCTGGAAGTCATCGACCGACTGCGGGAAGCGCCAGGTTGCAGGTGGCAATTGCCCGGTGAACACCATTGGGAGATTGTTTCCAGCCTTTGCAGGAAGACCAAGTCGGCCGGGAAGTTGGTGGCGGATGCCCAGCACGCGGCGCTGGCGATCGAGCATGGCTGCCGGTGGGTCACGCGGGACGCGGACTTTGCGGGATTTGAATCCCACGGCTTGGAGTGGAAACACCTCGAACCGGCAGGGTGAGGTTCAATTCCGGTTGATGACGAGGCAGCGGGGCTCGGTCATTTCTTCCATCGCGTAGCGGACGCCCTCGCGACCGAAGCCGCTTTCCTTGACTCCGCCGTAGGGCATGTTCTCGACGCGGAACGTGGGGACCTGGCCGATGAGGACGCCGCCGACTTCGAGCTCTTCAAAAGCCAGCAGCGCCTTGCGGATGTCGCCAGTGAAGACCCCGGCCTGGAGCCCGAACGCGGAGTCGTTGACCGTCGCGAGGGCCTCCGGGAACGAGCCGTATCTTTGCAGGACGGCGAGCGGGGCGAACGCCTCCTGGCAGAGCACGGAGCATTCCGCCGGAACATTTTCGAGGAGAACCGGGCCGAGGAGGGAACGGCCTTCCACGCGCAAGGGCGTGAGCAGGCGGGCACCCCGGGCTTCCGCCTCCTTGATCCAGCCAAGGATTTTTTCGCGTTCGCCGGCGTTGATCATCGGGCCGACGATGGTCGACTTGTCCGAGGGATCGCCCGCGGGGATTTTTTCGTTGATGCAGGCGACGAGCGCCTCGCGGAATGCGGCGTGGATGTCCTTGTGGACAAGGATCCGCTGGACACTGATGCACGACTGCCCGGCGTAGCCGTAGGCCGCTGAAGCGATCTTGGGAATCGCGGCCCGCCAGTCGCAGTCCGGCTCGACGACGACAGCCGCGTTGCCGCCGAGTTCGAGGGCGACTTTTTTCCGGGCGGCCTGGGCCTTCATCCGCCACCCGATCTCCGCGCTGCCGGTGAAGCTCACCATCCGGATCCGCGGATCGACGAGGAGCGTGGGGACGAGGTCGTGGGTAAAGGGAACGACGTTGACCTGGCCGGGAGGGACGCCGGCGGCATCGAGAACTTCGGCGAGCAGCAGGCTGGAGAGCGGGGTCTTCAACGCGGGTTTGAGGACCATGGTGTTGCCGGTCGCGAGGCAGGGGGCGACTTTGTGGGCGACGAGGTTGAGCGGAAAATTGAACGGCGTGATGCCGAGGATGGCACCCATCGGAAAGCGTTTGACGAGCCCGAAATGCCCGGCCCCCGGCGCGCTGGCGTCCATCGCGATCCCGTGCCCCTCGTCGGCCAGCGCGAGCGCGGCGGCGAAGCGGAAGGTCAGGCGTGCGCGTTCGGTCTCGGCCTCGGCAAACGTGACCGGCTTTCCCGCCTCGGCGACGATCGTCGAGACGAAATCCGCCCGGCGCTCCGCGATGAGGAGCGCGATGTTTTCCAGGATGACGGCCCGCGCGTCAGCGGTCATTTTCCGGGTGGTTTGGAACGCCGCGTGGGCGGACGCGACCGCCTCTTCAACCTGCGCGGCATCGGCCAGGCAGACATCCGCCAGATGGGTGCCATTCCAAGGGTTGGTCACGGCATGGCTGCTTCCGGAACCCACATGGCGGCCTTGGATATAGAGGGGTTTTTGCTTCATGGCAAAGGCCTAGATTCTTTCGACCTCGCGCTTCTCGACAAAGATCGGAAGCCCCTCGCGGGTGAAGTGGCTCATGAGTTCCTCGGGGTCGAGAGCTTCCGGCATCATCACCCCCCGCTCGGGAATTTTTCCGGTGGCGAGGAGTTTGGCCGTGATGGCCGGCGGGATGCCGGTCTGCACGAGCGTGAGCGAGTAGCCGAATTTCTCGTAGGTGTCGCGGTGGCTGTCCATCGAGTAAACGAAATACTCGACGCGTTTGCGGCCCTGGGTGCCGCGCACCTCGGTGCCCACGCACGAATAGCCGTCCACCGTCGCGCCTAGCTGGGCGGGTTTCGGGAGGTGGGCGCTGGCCACGCGCACCGGGGAAACCTCGACGCCGTCCACGCGGACTTTTTTCCAGGTGTCGAGATTGAGGAGCTGGAGCGACTTCGAGATATTCACGACCTTGTCCGGGACGCTGTATTTGAAAACCGAATACCGGACCCCCTTATCCACGAACGGCGGATAAATCCCCAGGCTGACGCCCTCTTCGTGCGCGACGGCGTAGGTTTTCTGGAGGCCGATCGGGTCGGGGAAGCGGACCCATTCGACTTCGGTTTCGAGCGGCTTCCCGCTGACGACCCGCCCGTCCTTGACATAATACGGTGCCGCCCCGAGCTCCTCGAAAAATGTCTCCGGGGAAAAGAGGACGGCGAACCGGTATCCCTTGACCTCGGCGTTGTCGGCGTCGAGCACGCGGATGCTCGAGGCGGTGTCGAGGCGGTCGATCGCCCATCGGGCAAACACGTTCACCGCGCCCGGGTCCATCCCCATGCACAGGATTCCCGCGAGATTGCGGTCGAGAAACGGCTGGTGGAATTTCTCGATCTCCGCCTCGAAGGAATTTTTGCCGGACCGCTTGACGCCCGGGGCGGAGTAAATATCTGCGGCCATGTCGAGGTAGTGCGAGCCGGCGCGCAGGCAGGCATCGAGGACCGAGTGGTTCGTCTGGCAGACGCACGCGTTGCAGGTCACGGTGACGGCGTGTTCCTTCATCAGGACGACGAGGCCATCGATGTCCATCGCGTTCGCCTGCACCACGACAAACCGGCTTTTCGGCGTCTTGGCGGCCAGTTGCTGGGCGAACACCGGATCCAAATCCGCCAAGACAATCCGGTCGAAACAATCGAATTCGTGGAGTTTCTGGCCGATCACGGAGCCAACCCCGCCAATCCCAATCACCATTGCATTCGCCATAAGAATATGCCCTTCGGGCTATTTCAGCTTAGCCCACGGCACCGGACCTGGCAAGCGGACCCGAGGTTTCCAGCGTGTCCAATGTCCCCGCGCCCGGCCATTTGTTTCAGCCGGCTGAGGAATCTCTGCTGCGCCGGTTCGACGCCCATGGCTGCCTACATTTTGGCACGGTCCTGCTGCCCGATCCATTCGGGAAATTCCCCAAGCCGTTTGGGGCGGGATGCCTTTTTGTAAGGGATGGCTCCGCGCTGGTAGAGAAACTCGGAAAGGGCGGCGTTGATTTCGCGTGTGGTGCGGATCGTGTCGAATGTGATCCCGCTGCGCGCCCCGTCCACCACGTTGAAGAGGTTGGTCAAGGCCATCGGTCCCGACATGAAAATTGTGGCGACCCCCCCGATGCCCGGCGAGATATTTGATCCGCCCGTGGTGACGATCCGCAGAAACGGCAACGGATACGGACCGGAAAGATCATACACAACGGTGGTGGTGTCCATGAGCGTGGCTCCCGCTCCAAGTCCGACCACCGCCCTCAGAAACCGGCTTCCCTGGTAAATCCGGTCGAAATTTCCCCGGATGAGCCAGAAATTTCCCCGCGGCAGGGGGGCGTTGACGGCGACCGCCTCGGCAGGCGCGACATACTTCGGAAGCCGCCGCACGAGGTTCCGCGTCATGAGTTCGCGGAGATTGAATTTGAAATCCTCGAGGTCCGCGCCGGACCGGTCCACGCGGATTTCCTGGCTGCTGAAACCGAACGGGGCGACGAAGACCTTCTCCGGCAGCCGGGACGGCGGGTTCGGGTCCAGGCAGGCGACATCCTTGACGCTGACCGAGGCGCACGAACTGAGGAAAATCACGAGAAGGACGGCTGTGGAAAGCCGGGAGAGAATCAACGAACAACGCATGCGGAATGTGAATTCTGAAGAGGGATCCTGTCCTGTCCATGAAAAAGCGTCGCCATATCCCGCAGCGCGGCAAGGCGCAGGTTGAAGATCATCGCGCGGAGCTGTCCATCGCTTTGGCGAGGGGTGGCGTGCTGGACCGCAATCGCAGCGGGTGGTAGTAGAGCAGGCCCTCCAAGGATGTGATCACGACATCGAGGTGGTCGTCCCCTTTGAACTTGCGCTTCACCTCCACAAGATACTTGTTCAGCGCGTTCAGCCGCTGGGCGAGGAGCACGCATACCGGGTGGCTCACGTCCGGCGATGATTCAAGAAACGCGCGGGAATCCGGGACGACGCAGAACGTGCATGGTCCGATGGTGCGCACGGTCGCCGTGTGCGGGACTTCGAGCAGGGCGGACATTTCTCCGAAGACGACTCCGGGCTCGGAGGCCGTGGCGACGGGCACCCCATCCCGAAGGATCTCGACCGTTCCCTCCATGAGGAAGAACAGGCAGCCGGTTTGGTCGCCCTGACGGATGACGTCCTCCCCGGCGGCATACGTTTGGAGCTTCCGGCCGTGAAGCAATTCCATGATGTCTGACATGATGAAAATACTACCTCCCGGCGAAATGGCCCGCAAACAAAAGAACTGGGGCCCGTCCCGCGCATTCGGGGGAAGCGCGAAGGAAAAATTCTGCTTTCCGGGTGGTCCGGTATCGGTAGAGTCCGGCATTTCATGGAAACGACGCTGATTCTTCTCAAGCCCGATTGCATTGCAGGACGCCGAGCAGGCGAGGTCCTCAAGCGGTTCGAGGATGCCGGATTTCAAATCCGCGGATGCAAAATGTTCCGCGCGGATGCCGCGATTCTCCGCGAGCACTACGCCCACATCGCCTCGAAACCGTTTTACCCCGAGGTCGAGACGTTCATGCGATCGACCCCGGTGATCGCGCTCGCCCTCGCCGGCGAGAATGCGGTTGAGCGCGTACGCGACATCATCGGCCCCACAGATTCCAGGAAGGCCGCCAAGGGAACCGTGCGCGGGGATTTCGGGGTGAACGTCATGGTCAATATCGTCCATGCCTCCGACAGCCCGGAGAACGCGCAAATCGAGTTGAAGCGGTTCTTCAAGGACGGCGAGCTTTTCGATTACGAGATGCGATACGCGACGAAAGCCTGAGAACCAATCTCCGCCGCCGGCAGACTCGCATTTGGGCTGGCTATGACCAGCGCCCGCCCGCAATGATGCGCGCATTTCCCAAGCATGAGCCGCAAGTCGAAGAAGAAGTCCGGAAACCAAGCCCCATCGGAGCAAACGGGAGCGCGGGGGGCGGAGCCTCCCGCTATTCCTGCGGAGATTGAGGCGGAAAAGGTGCGCGCGGTCTCGGAACAATCCGATTGTTCTTCGAAGCTGGCGAAGAACGAACGGTGGAAGGTTGTCGGGGTCTGCGTGGTTCTGGCGGCGCTGGTGTGGACGGTCTTCGGACAAACGCGGGAATTCGGATTCGTCAACTACGATGACTTTTCGTATATTCATCAAAATTCCGAAGTTACGAGGGGGCTGACTCCCGGAGGGGTCGCCCACGCTTTCACCAGCAGAGAAATCGGGCTCTGGAATCCCCTGGTCACGGTTTCCCATATGCTCGACTGCCAGCTTTATGGGTTGAACGCCGGCGGACACCATTTCTCCAATGTCCTGCTCCATCTTGCCTCAGTTCTTCTCCTGTTTTTGATCCTGCGGCAAATGACCGGCGCCCTTTGGCGCAGCGCGTTTGTGGCGGCGGTGTTCGCCATCCACCCGCTGCATGTGGAGTCCGTGGCGTGGATTTCCGAGCGCAAGGACATGCTCAGCGGGCTGTTCTTTATGCTCACTTTGGGGGCCTATCTCCGCTATGTTGAACGGCCGGCTTCCCTCAGCCGATATTTGGCCGTCATCCTCCTGTTTGCCTTGGGCTTGATGTGCAAACCGATGCTTGTGACGCTGCCCTTCGTGCTCTTGCTGCTCGATTACTGGCCCTTGCACCGGCTGTTTCAACCGCCACCAACTCCGGGCAATTCTACCGGAGGCTTATTTGTTAACTGGCGCGCGGTCGTGGAAAAAATCCCATTGCTGGCGCTCTCATTCGCGTTGTGCGTGGCGACCATGCTGGCACCGAAGGAAACCGATTACACCGCCATCGAACAAATTCCGTTTGGGGTTCGGCTGGGCGAAATCCCCGTCTCGGTTGCAACTTATTTGGGGCAAATGGTCCGGCCAGCCGGGCTGGCTGTGATTTATCCGCATTCCGAACAAACTTTCGCGTGGTGGCCCGCTGCACTGGCGCTGTGCGGATTGCTTTCCGTGGGCATTTTTCTTTTGCGCAAGAATTACCCGTTTCTGTGGATGGGGTGGTTGTGGAATCTCGGGATGCTGGTGCCCGTGAGCGGGATCGTGCAGATTTCCCGGCACGCGAGGGCGGATCACTACAACTATTTGCCGCAGATCGGACTGTATGTCGGGGTGACATGGGCCGTGGCGGAGTGGTCCAAGGAATGGCGGCATCGGCGCTGGGTCTTGGGCGCACTCTCGACATGCGTGATTTTGGCCTTGCTTGTGTGCGCCCGAATCCAAACCGCCTGTTGGCGCAACAGCGAGTCGCTCTGGGCTCACGCGCTCGCCTGCACAAAGCGAAACCCGCTTGCCCACAACAACCTTGGAAATGCCTTCCTCCAGAAGGGTCAGACCGAGGAAGCAATCGTCCAATATCGCGAAGCGGCGCGGATCAACCCCGCTTACTCGGAGGCGATGAGTAACCTTGCCTACAGCCTGGCGACGGCCGGGGATGGACGGCTGAGGAATGGGAGGGAGGCATTGGAGGTGGCACAAAGGGCCAATGATCTGACCAAGGGAGGCGCCCCGATTCTTTTAGGGACGCTCGCGGCGGCGTATGCGGAGACAGGAAGATTTGGCGAAGCGGAGGAAACGGCGCGCCGGGCGATTGAATTGGCCAAGGCGCAGGGCAACCCCGCACTGGCCGGCACCTTTCAGGAACATCTGAAGCTTTACCAGGCACGGCAGCCGTTGAGGAGCGGGCCGGGGTTCTGACTTTTTTTACAACCTCTGAGTTCGCGCTTTGATTGCCCTGCACACGGCGGATGGAATCCACCGCGTCTTTCATACTGTGCCGTGTGGACGCACTCGTGCGCGATCAGTCGGCGGTCACCCCAGAAGTCTGATCGGACATAGATCCCATATCGCAGGGCCATCCCGGCTGTATGGAGTGAGAACAACCCGGAAATCCGAACCGCAAATCTCAAAACAGGATTTCCGGGAAGAGGAATGCCTTCTACCCTGAGCAAGCGAATTCGTTCAGGATGCTCCACACCCATCAACCTGGCATCCGAAAGGTGGGGTTCCCCGAGCGGCACTCCCTCGTGCAAGATCCTCTTTTCTGCTCGTTCTTTCGCCCACCTGACGGCAAATGACAGGAGCAGGGGGAACAGTTTCAGGAGGAATTTCATATTATAGCACTTGCCGTGGATATCACCGACGAAAAGCCTCACGAATAAAAAACTCGGGAAAACAGGACGCTGTTGCTATTGTCTTTTCCTTTTATGGGTTTTCATGCTACAGAGCATTCACCATGCGCAACATTCATATTATCCTGGCGGCAGTTTTTGGTTTGGCCTTCGCGGCATCTACGGTCAATGCTGCTCCGCAAACCTACAAGATCGATCCGGTTCATTCGACCATTGGATTCAAAGTCCGGCATCTTGTTGGAAATGTCACTGGGCGTTTTGGTGAGGTGTCTGGGATAATCCAGATCGATTCTGACCATCCCGAGACTTCGTCGGTTGAAGCCTCCATCCAGGCGCAGAGCATCGACACCGGTAATGCCAAGCGTGACGGCCATCTGAAGAGCGCCGATTTTTTTGATGCGGCCCAGTTTCCCGTCATCACGTTTAAAAGCAAAAAAGTGAATGTGGTGGACAAGGACAACGCGGACGTTGCCGGTGATCTCACCATTCATGGAGTGACGAAGGAAGTTGCGCTGCACGTTCAGTTTCTCGGGATGGCCAAAGGGCCGGACGGAACCCCGCAGACCGGCTGGGAGGCAACGACAAAAATCAACCGCTCCGATTTTGGCCTGAAGTGGAACAAACTCGTCGAGGGAACGGCTTTGATCGGGGAAGAAGTTGACATCGACTTGCAAATCGAATCCGACCTCGCGAAATAGACGCAGCAGCAGCCGTGCTACGGAATACAGCTCATCCTCTCCAGTTCTTCCAGGAACGCTGGAGTTCTGGGCGATTTGGGGTTACGGGCCTTGACCGGAAGGGTATGCGCTGATTCGATGAAGTCCATGAAATCGACAACCCCATGGATTCTCACGGCTGTTCTTTCAGCATTCCTGACCACTGTAATTGCCGCCGGTTGTCGTGCAGCAGAATCCACATATCACTTCCTCAAGGAAATATCCGTTCCGGGGGACGTGGGTTGGGATTACCTTTCCATTGATCAAGCGGCCCGGCGGCTGTATGTGACCCACGGAAGCAAGATTGTCGTCATTGATCTCGACGCCGAGAAGATCGTTGGAGAAATCGCCGACACCCCCGGAGTTCACGGCTTTGCCCTCGCAACGGATCTTGGCCTCGGCTTTTCCAGCAACGGGAAGGAATCCAAGTCTAGCATCGTCGATCTCAAAACGCTCGATACGCTCTCGAAAGTGCCCACGGGTGAAAACCCTGACGCCATTGCCTACGACGAAGGACACCACGAGGTTTACGCATTTAACGGACGGGGGAACTCGGCCACGGTTTTCGAGGCGAAGTCCGGCAAGGTTCTGGCGACCATTCCACTTTCTGGAAAGCCGGAGTTTGCAGTTGCTGATACAAGATCCGGCCGGGTTTATTGCAACATTGAAGACAAAAGCGAAGTTGCGGTCATCGACACGAAAACGCATGCTGTCGTTAATTCGTGGCCCATTGCGCCCGGCACGGAAGCCTCAGGGATGGCTCTCGATACGACGAACCACCGGCTCTTTATCGGCTGTCACAACCAGATGATGGTCATGATGGACAGCACGAATGGTAAAGTCATTGCCACGGTGCCCATCGGTCAGGGGGTTGATGCCAACATGTTTGATCCTGGAACTAAATTGGCCTTCAGCTCCAACGGCGAAGGCACGGTGACAATCGCGCATGAGGAGACTCCAGAAAAACTGATCCCCGTGCAGACTTTGGCGACGGAACGCAGCGCACGCACGATGGCACTCGATCCACTAACCCACAATATCTATCTGGCTTCCGCCAAGTTTGAACCTCCAGCAGAGCAGATGCCTGGATCGCCTCGTCAACGTCCAAAGATGATTCCGGGCACCATGAAAATTCTCGTCTATGGCATGAATTAGACAAGTCCTGTTTGATAGTGCCTCCCGATTTTCTATTGCCAACACCGTCAAACTGTTGCCTACTACCTCCAATATGGATATCAAACACATCACCAGCGACACCCTGCGCAGTTTGCTCAGCATCACCTCGAAGAAGGAGCAACTCATCAAAGCCGTGGCCGATATTGAAAACGAAATCGCCAAGGCACTCAAGAATGCCGCCACATCGGTTGTCGATGTTGCAGAGGCGGTCACTCCGTTCAAACCTGCCAAGAGGAAGAAACGCAGCAGGAAAGCCAAAGCAACCAAACCAGCCAAGAGGAAGAAGCGCAGCAAGAATGCCAAAGCAACCAAAGCTGCCAAGAAGCCAGCCAAGGCGAAAAAGAAGAGCGGCATCACCCCGGAAGGACGTGCCAGGCTCGCAGCCAACATGAAGGCACGCTGGGCAGCAAGGAAGGCTGGGAAACCTGCAGCCAGAGTCGGCAAGCCTGCCAAAAGGGGGTTCAAGTTGCCGAAGGCCGGTAAGAATCCGTTCTGACAAGAATTCCAGACGCACCAAAGGCCAGCTTGAATTGCTCCATGGCTGGCCTTTTCTGTTTCGGCGGCTCGGGCACAAGGGCGGACTGTCCAGGTCTGGATGGAAGTTTTTTTATGGCTTTTCGTTCATCACCAACTAGCATCGACTTCCTATGGCTATCATGACAGGTCTGTCTGGGAATGAGATGTATTGCCTCGCGCTCAAGAACCTTGGCGCAGGGGAATTGGTGGTAGGCAACAGCGTTCATTCGCTGGGTTTTCTCGGAGGAATCGGTGCCGGATTTCAGAATATGTTTGGCGGCGAGGTCACGCAGATCACGGGCATCATTCACGAGGGGCGACAGCAGTCTTTTAAAAAGATGCTGGCTGAGGCGATGCAACATGGGGCGAGCGGCATTACGGGGGTGACGAGCGAACTGCGCCAGTTCCAGTCCAATGTGGAGTTTCTCTCCGTGGCGTCATGCGTTCATGGGGAAGGCATCCGGGGACACGAAGGCTTGTTTTCGACAAGCGGCGATGGCCAAGAACTCTACTGTCAGATCGACGCTGGCTACGAACCGATTCAATTTGTGTTTGGCAATGTGGCTTATTCCACAGGCATCGGGGGTGGGTTGCTTGGCGGATTAAAAAGCATGGGAAGGGGTGAAATCAAGGAGTTCAGCGATATTTTCAACCATACCCGGCACCTCGCGCTACAACGTGTGGTCGATGGCGCAGTGACCGTGGGCGCGAATGCCGTAGTGGGAATTGAGACGAGGATCATGCCGTTCAAGGGGGTGCATGAGATGGTTATGATGGGCACGGCCTCGAAGCATGCAGGACTTTCCTCCGACTATTCGCGCCAGCCAATAACGAGCGACCTGACTTGCCAGGAAATGTGGAACCTGACAAACATGGGTTACATGCCTTTGAAGCTCGTGTTGGGCACGGCTGTCTATTCGCTCGGTGTGATTGGAGGCTTGAAGTCGATGTTCAAATCGTTTGTGCGGGGGGAAATCAGCGATTTGACGACGCTCGTCTATGATGCGCGAGAACACGCGATAGGGCTCTTGAAAGCCGAGGCGGAAGTGATCGGTGCCGATGATGTAGTGGGGATTAAAACGCACATTCATGAGCTGGGAAATCTCATCGAATTCATGGCTGTGGGCACAGCAGTCAAGCGGGTGCAGGGCCTCCAAACTGTAACGGATACTCTGCCGCCACAGGCGATTATTCAGGATAAAGATACTTGGGTGAACGACGACAACAGTCTATTCAGCATCGCTCGGACGCCAGCAACGGCTGGAGGTGGCAGCGGAGGAAACTAGGCTGAATCCGCATGTTCCGTTACACGATAAAAGGAATGAACATCTTTGTCCGCTCCATGTAGCGGACATATTCTCCGCCAAATTTGCCGAGCATTTCTCGTTCTTCGGTCTTCGCCGTCAAGACCAGCGCCACAAGATTGACCAACACGCAGACCGTGGTAGCCAACGTGATGTTTTTGAAAAAAACACCGGTGCCAAGGAGGACCAGCGACGCATAGAGGGGGTGACGGATATAGCGATAAACGCCGGTGGTAACGAGCCGAGTCGTGTTCTCCACCTGCCCCTCCGGATTGCCTTCCAAGCTGAGCGCACGGAATCCGTATATCGGCAGGAATGCTGCTACCGTTAGCAAGGCCCAGGATATAAGCTGATTCCAATCCCAGGGATCAGTGAACCATACCGGTGCACAGATCAGCACCATCACGAGGATGCTCTCGAACGAGAAGAACCGATATAGCCCGTGGTAGCGGTGAGCTTTGATGGAAAAAGACCACGAGAAAGCCAGATTGGCGACCGTTCCAATGACCAAGAGGATGATGATGTCGTTGGCACTCATAGCGGGCAACGTGCCAAAAGCGCAGGTCGATTCGTGCAGACTTTATCCACACCAATCGCCTTCCAGAAAGGCATCGTCGCTGGGTCGTCAACAGTCCAAACGTTCACGCTTATCGCCTGTTCGTGTGCTCGTGCGACCATTTCCCCGGTCATGGTCGTATGACTGCTGTGAATCCATGGCAGATGATGCTGTTCTGCGTGAGTCAGAATCTCAGGTCCATTCCCGATCAGCGCCAATGTCAGCTTGGAGTCAATCGCACGCACAGCGAGAAGTGACTTCAAGTCGAACGATGACACCACGTGCCTGCGCTGTTTGTCGAACCGGTGCAAGAGTTCTGTCACGGCCTGTGGCACATGGAAGCCAGGTGGGGATGCCTTAATCTCCACGTTAAGGCGCGTTGCACAGGACCCGATCTTTTGCAGGACATCGCTGAGCCGTGGTATCATTTCCCCAGTGTATGCCGGAGAGAACTGCACCCCAGCGTCAAGACGAAGCAGTTCATCGACCGACATCTCACAAACGACCCCGGAACCGTTTGTCGTTCGGTCCACTGTATCGTCGTGAATGACCATGAGAGTGCCATCCTTGGCGGGATGGACATCCAGCTCGATCCACGGCACGCCAAGTCTTTTGGCACGCTCAAAGGCCGCAAGAGTGTTCTCCGGGGCGTTGGAGCTGTCTCCCCGGTGCGCTTCGATCTGTGGTGTCATCTCAGTTTCGTCTTACCTGGACGAGGAGCTAAAGAAGAAGTCCCCAATTCGCGCTTCTTTTTCTCTGCCTCAGAACGCTGGCGTGAATAAAACATGCCAGCCGGAGTCAAAGGTTTTGACCATTTGTATCGCTCGAAGCCCGCCACCCTCAATGAACGCTGCATCTTTTCATGTTTGAGCTTCCAGATTTCCTTGATGTTCGATTGGAAGTCCGCTGCGTTGAGGACGGCAACTCCTTTCCAGTATGCTTTCATCCCAACACTCCTGCGGTCCAACATGGGACTGATGAGGTATCCTGGGCGCGGATCGTCTTCGTCTGAGATGACCAAATCAAACAGTTCTTGCAGGCTGAGGTGTGTGTGGGGCTCGTGATGTGAAAACGAGTGCGACGAACGGATTCGAAGTCCAAGGGCGCGAAGCATCTCTTCGGCTGGCCATTTCTCGTTGGGGTCGTTCGTGTTCAGAAGCTCGTCGAGCATATAGTAAATGGCGTGGAGCTGAACCTGATTCAGCTCTGCTCACTTTTTGCGGCACATGTTGATTCCATCCCCGACAGTCAGCAGGACAGAATCGACTCGTGGATCGCTTGCGAGCTTTTTATTGAGTGCGTTTAATGCCTGCGCATCGTCATCGTCCTTCCCCGGATTTACCACTTGCCCATTGCGGAGCATGTTGTCGAAGAGCATCACGCCGTTGGGACGCATGTGCGGCAAGAGCAGTTCGAAGTAGGCATCGTAGCCAGGCTTGTCTGCATCAATGAAAGCGAAGCCGAAAGTTTCATTCGGGGACAATTTTCCAAGCACCTCTCTTCCGTCACCCAACAGGAGTTCAATTTTTTCAGAAACACCCGCGCCTTTCCAATAACGACAAGCGATCCGTGTCCACTCCTCGCTCTGATCTACACAAAGCAGACGGCCATTCTCGGGAAGCCCCAATGCAATACATGTCGAGCTGTAGCCAGTGAATGTTCCGACCTCAATTGCCGAAGTCGCATTGATGGATCTCACCAACATGCTCATGAAGATCCCCTGATCTTTGCCGATCAGCATTTCGCATATTTCGCCAAGTTGCTCAGTTTCGGCACGCAATTGATCAAGAATCGGGATGTGGCCTCCTGAACTGTTGTCGCAAACGTAGTTAAAGATTTCAGGCGAGAGCGTTGTAAATTTCGGCTTCATGGGGCATCCGGTATCAAGGGATGCAATGAATATCACGGGATGAGACAGTTTGAAAATCCTGAAATCCATGATTCACGCAAGATGATTTGACCAGGGCAAGAGAAGACAGTGACCAACATCCCGTATGGCAATTTACGTCGACAGCCGCTCGATGTGGAAATACGAGCGCTGCACGAAATCGCATGCAACTTTTCTTCGTGGCCATTGTTCAATTTCCAGTTCATTCAACAGAACCCTGGACATCCTCATCCCATGAAAAAACTCATCACCACCACATTTCTGGTAGCAATCCTCATGCTGCCCGTGGTTTTCGCACCCGCCGTGCAGGCCGAGCCCTGGCACGAGCGGCATCCCGAAATCCACAAGGCCCTCCACGCACTTGAAAATGCCAAGCAAGACCTGCAACAAGCAAAGCACGACTTCGGCGGTCATCGTGACGCCGCGCTGCAAGCGTGCGATGCAGCCATTGTCCAACTTCGCGAGGTGTTGAAATACGACAGGTACTAGCGGGCAGATCCAGCAACAGGGAGAGCAATCAGCACGGGATCTTGCCGTGATGGAGGATCACAGGTCGGCTCAAGCTAAAAACTGTCGGTGTCCGGATTGATCCCTACTTTGCCGTCTCCGCTCCGGAATTGCCCTTGACCACCATGTGGCTGTGCATCTCGGACGTCAGTTGCGCGATGCGCTCGCTCAAGGTGTTGGTGAGTTCGGTGAGCCGCGTGTTCTGATTCAGAAGCCCCACGAGTTGTTCCGTCTGCTGGGCGGCAAGCGATTGCCTCTCTTCGCTTGCCTGGGCGAGCGCTTCACGGTGCTGGGCGTCGGCGTCGGCGTGGGCCTTGTCGCGGTCCGCCTGCCTCGTCTGAGGCAAGCAGGATCAGCGGAGCGGCGTAGGCGGCTTGCAAGCTGAAAGCAAGGTTCAACAGGATGAACGGATAGATGTCGAACGTGAAGACACCCACCACGTTCAGGCCGATCCAAGCCGCCACGACAACTGTCTGAGCGACCAGAAAAACCGGAGTCCCAAAGAACCTGGCAAACGACTCGGCTTTCAGTGCGAAAAAATCGTTGCCGAAAACCGAAGCCAGATGTGCGTGCGGAAGGTGGAATCGAAAATGGTTCGGTGGAGTTTCGGTTTTTTGCACGGGTGCGGAGGTTGGTGCTTCCATAGTTGTGTGGCAGGACGGTTGAACTGGCTTGCCGAAGAAGCAAACTCTCCCCGACATGAGCCGGGGAGACCAGCGATTTTTTGCGTTTTAACGCGCCGACTCAATTCGAGCAGAAATACTGGAGGGATCGAGGCCAATCAGCGCATTTCAATATTTTACAAAAATGCCAGCAACTTTTTCCGATCAGGAAAGTTAATTCTACTGCCATGAAATACATTCTTTCCTTCGTCGTCTTGCTGGCTTCATTTCCCTGCTTTGCTCAAACGGCGCCCCCTCCCGCAGGTGGCGGTTCCGGTTTGGAGCAGAAGCTCCAGCAAATGACCCCTGAGCAACGCGCGGAGTTCTTGAAAAATCATCCTGAACTTCGCGAGCGCCTTCGCCATCACCTCAAGAAAATACTGGAAAAGCTGCAAGCCATGACCCCCGAGCAACGGCAGCAGTTTTTGCAAAATCACCCGAAGCTTCAGCAATTCCTCAACAACCATCCGAAAATTGCTCAGAAAGTGGCCGCTGGAAAGAGTGCTAACTGACCACGTCCGCACGCCACAAGGAAGAAAAGTCGATCTTGTGGATTTTCGTGCGGGAAGCCAGAGGGGAGGGAGTTCACTTGGCCAAAAACGCCGGAAGTGTCTTTTTGTTGTAGTCCACACCGAGACTCTTGGTTCCATTTGCGACAACGGGGACCTTGAATGTTGATCCGGCGGCCAGCTCATCCTGTTTCGAGTATCCTGATATGAAAACCTTCTGCCCGTAATCCACGCGCATCGGAATACGGTCGTGGTTCACTGCGGAAATGCTCCCGCCTATATCGCGAGTTGGATCGGCAGCCGCCGAAACGTCTGGAACGCGTTTAATTTCCTCGCAGATGATCCCCTGTTTCAGAACTTTGATGACGCGATATTCTTTCGTTGCCGCCAGCAGTGCCCTGCTCGCGCGTTCCTCATTTCTGAATTTCTCGATTTCGTCCTGTATCCTTGGCGCAAGTTGAGGCATGTTCTCCGCAGCGGAAAACGGAACTTCGATGCGCTTGTTGTTCCTGCCGGTCACGGTGACCAACTCTTTCGTAACGCTGGTGATTTTCGCTCCAGCAATAAATTTCCCTTCGTAGGAAAAGAAACCAATCGGGCTTCCGTCAAAAGAGAATACCGTCTTGATAAAAGAGGAGCACAGAATTGCGATGAGAAATGGTTTCATTTGATCAATGCCCACCGATGGCGTGGCGTCCTCACTGACATGCTGCTTGAAAGATAGGCAGGATCAATTGCTGTCTTGGTAGGACCGGTCCTGCAACCGATCAATTGTCGTGTCGAGATTCTGATTCAGGCGCTTCCCTCCCTCAATGGGATCGAACTTTGTGCCCTGCGGCGTGCTGACACACCCCGTCAGGGAGAGGAGCGCGAGAACAAGAAGCAATGCCCGTTTTGAGATTGGTGTGGCAGTGCTCAAGTTCGTCTGTTTGGCGTCTGTTGCGAACACCTCCCCTCCTCTTGGCGGATCCTCTAGGCTAGTGAGAACTCCACCCACCTGCCCGCACTCGGGATGGGCTCTGGGAAGGCTATTTTTTGTGTTTCTCGGCGTGGATGCGGCGGCTTTGGCGGTTTTCTTCACTGTTCAGTTTGGCCTGCTCCGCAGGCGTCAGGTGCCCGTTGTTCTTTTGAAGATCCTGCGCCTCCTGCTGCTGGATGCGACTTTCCCCCTTCTCCAACTTCGCCGCTTCCTGCGGGGACAGGGTTCCGTTGCTGACGCCTTGAGCAATTCGGTCCTGCTGGTTTTCTTCCCGCTGGTTGACTTCATTCACGCGGGGATGCCCCGGATCTTTGATTCCTGCTCCAGCCTCCGAACCATTGGCCAGCTTGTTCGCAAATTCCGGATGGTTGGTGACGAATTGCTGGAGTTTGGGATGATTCTGCAAAAACTGTTGCCGTTGATCGGGCGTCATGCCTTCCAATTTGGCCAGCATTTCCTGCCGTTTTCCTTCTTCCCCGCCTGCGGCGGGCGTCGATGGGGTTGAGGTGGCGGGCTGAGCGCTTTCCGGTCCGGCCCCCGAGCCGGCGGCCAGCTTTTGCTCAAGTTTCGGATGATTGTTTATGAATTGTTGGAGCCTGGGGTGATTTTGCAAAAACTGCTGCCGCTGATCGGGGGTCATGCCCTCCAGTTTGCGCAGCAATTCCTGCCGGTTTCCTGCACCGTCGGGCGCGGGAGGTGTAGCGGGATTTGACGGGGCAGGAGTGGAGGAGGGTGAGGTCTGCGCCCAGCAGGGAAATGCTGCGGCCACAACCATGAAGGAGAGAACTTGTAGTGTTTTCATAGTAGAGGATTCAACTTTGCTGATCGAGATAAGTTGCGGGATTTCTCAACTGCTCCGGCAACGACAGCGAGTGGCTTGCCCTCCCCGGATTTATCAGGCTGCGGTGCGGTCCATACAAGCCTGCCCCAACTCGGCCAACGTTTCCGGCTTGAGCGTTTTTTCGATCAGTGGAAAAAGCAGTTTCTCCTCCCACTGGAAATGTTTTCTCGAAGCCGCCAACGCCGCTTTCAAAAACTGCCGCGCTGTGGCAACACCATCAGCCGAGTTGATCAGGGCCAGCAGCCGGGCAATTTCATGATGATCCTGATACAAGCTGGCGACTTCTCCCCGGTCTTCGAGAACGTGATCCAGCGCCACACAGGCCAGGTTTTCCTCTCTGCTCGCATGTTCCAGCAAACTCCCCTCCACCAACTCCGCCAACATCTTCACCTCTTCCATGTGGCTCAGCCGGGGGAGAAGACGTTCAATTTGATCGAACACGGTCAGAAAAGCGGAATGCTCGCCCGCCAAAGCGTTGGTAATCGTTTTCATGATACTGTCCCGGTAGCACGCCCCGGACGTTTTTCAACCGGTTTTCAACCCGGTATTTGACTCCTCGGTTTGAAACGGGAATTCCGAACTGGCTGTAAAATATCAGGTTGCGCGAATCTCCGAACGTGAGATATTTATACAGTTCGGATGAACTCCCATGGTTCCAGCCAAGGAAATCTTCCTGTTTTGCCAGATCCGGCAATTTGTCGGGTCAAGCGATTCGCGATTGGATATTGCGATTGCCTTGTGGGTAATCCAGCAAGCTGCAAATACGCTTTGCATTACGGGGAAGGACATTTTTGCCAGAATCCAGATCGGGAAAAAAATGCTCGCTGGCATGGTTCCAAAAAACTGAGGATTTCCAAAGAATCCGGAAATCTGAAATGGCTGGAAGATCGGTTGAAGATGGAATCAAACGAAAACGCCGAAAAACAACGCACGACAACCGTGGACAAGAAACCAAATGGGAGATTCCCGGTGGAATGAAAGCCACTCCACCGTTCGGAGGCTGGAGCCGCCGCCAGCAAAAGCCTTCCGCTTTATTGCATAGACTGGCGGGGCGTGCCGCGACCTCGTTTAACCGGATGCCGCATTATCATGCGTCAAGTTTGTCCCCGCCAGAGATGTCTCCCGCGTTGCGCGTCAGCAATATCGGGTCCGACCCTACCCCAAACCGTCACCGCTCCCCGCTCTCGCTGTTGCGCAGCAGGCGGCACGGAAAAGACCGGATCCTCCGCTATATCATCCTTCCCGTGATCGTGATCCTCACTGCGGTTGGGATATTTCTCCTTTTGAGAAACTGAAAAACCACCTCCGCTGCGACATCATCCCACCCACCAGCAGAGCCAGCAGCAGACCGACCGCACCGGCGATCAGGAGATGGCTGAGCGGGAGTTTCTTTCCACATTCACAGCAACCGCCCTCCCATTTTCCTGTGGTGAGGAGCGTTTTGACGGATTCGATGCAGGGGCAGGCGTTCATGGGGCAGCATACCAGAGTGCCTTTTTGGGGGCGAGATCAAAACGGAGGCATCACGGTCAGGCGATGCTTTTCTTGATTCAGAACGCCTGCCCGAATACACACTTGTCACTCAATGGCCGCCTCACTCAAAGCAGCACTCTTCCTCGGTGGATATTTTCTTTTGCCGTTCTTCGTCGGAGCCCTCCTTCTGGTTTGGGGGATCAAAAAACGGGGCGAACGGCCGCCCGTGGAATTTATCCTTCGCCGTGGTCCCGGCGAAACCCTCCGGCGTAAAATCGCTGAGATGGATGAGAACATGCCGATGAGATTGATACTGGTCGCCCTGCTTCCGCTTGTCGTGGGGTGGCTTGTGCTGTTTGCCGCAGGCAAGCTCGGAACTTCCTGTTCCTTGGCCGGACTCATTCTGGCCGGTCTGATTCTTCTTTTGGGAATGGCAAGCACTGGCTTTTGGAGCTACCGCTACTTCAGAAAGCGCCGAAATTATCTCCTTGGGTATCTCGGCGAGCGAGCTGTGGCAGAGGAACTGGAGCCGCTCTTGAGAGAGGGATACCATGTTTTTCACGACATCCCGGTGGATAAAGTTGAGGGCAGTTTCAATCTCGATCATGTGGTGGTCGGGCCAACCGGACTTTTTGCCATCGAGACAAAAACGCGCCGGAAGGGCCGTGCACGCGAGGGATTCGAGGATCACAAGGTCTTCTACGATGGACGGGAGCTCATCTGGCCGTGGGCAGAAGACACCCATGGCTTGAAACAAGCCCAAAACGAAGCCGACTGGCTGACAAAATGGGTGAAGCAGTTGACCGGAATCGAGATTGCCGCAAAGCCCATCCTTGCCCTGCCGGGTTGGTGGGTGGAAACCCGTGCGCTGGGGCCGATTTCCGTGCAGAACGCAAAGAATCTACCAGCCAATATCCGAGGGAAAGGCGTGCGAGTTCTCGACGAGGAACAAATCGACCTCATCGCCCGTCAGCTCAACGCACGATGCCGGGATGTGAAGGACTGACTCGCCGCTCGGCCCAAATCACCCCTTCCACCGCCTCTCCGGGAGATCCCGTTAAGCCCGCTCGATAAATTGCTTGAGCACGTGCCTGTGGCCTTGATGTTGGCGGTTTCCGAAATACTGTCGGGGCCGGAACAAAACTGGACAGGAACGGTTCAAAACTGGACGGGAGACGGAACAAAGTTGGACTCCGAGGGGTTTGATGGCGTTTTCCGCCGCCTCGGAGGAGGCCGGAGCGTAGCGGAGG
>Ga0316231_1000939_pt1 | contig 36375 bp, 25 predicted proteins | sample TBH18027metaG_FD_206002 | JGI IMG/M metagenome (GOLD analysis project Ga0316231, IMG submission 206002) | Freshwater microbial communities from Trout Bog Lake, Wisconsin, USA - TBH18027 | ecosystem: Environmental > Aquatic > Freshwater > Lake > Hypolimnion/Profundal zone | place: USA: Wisconsin... | reverse complement strand
CGCAAAAGTAGTCATCGTCGCCAGCATGCGAAAGCTGCTCACGATCCTCAACGTCTTGGTCAAAAACGGAGAAACCTGGAATGTCGAAAAAATCTTCACAACCCCTTGAAAATCAAGACAGCCGCTGCCGCACGGCGATGCCAGCCGGTTGCACAGTATACCTGCAAGCCGGCTCTGGAAACATGTCTCCACTGTTCGGTGGGCAGTCCGCAGGACACGTTTGGCGTACCAAAAGAGAATGGCCACGCTTGCCGCGGACAGACATGACGCGGTAAAATCTGGTTATGAGTACCATTGCCGAGATCGAGGATGCCATTGAAAGACTGCCCGCCCCACAGGTGGAGGAGTTGATCGGCTGGCTGGAAGCACTGCGTGCCAAGCGCGCCGTACCCTTACCGGTTGAAAGCTGGTTGCAGCGAGCACGCGGCGCCGCCGTTCCAGGCGCGACGACCGCTGAAGTGATGGCGCTAACCCGGAACGACCAATGAGCGGGTTCCTGTTCGACACCAATGTGTTGCTGGATGTCGCGACGGCGGACCCAGTCTGGCTGGCATGGTCAGAAAACCAGCTTCGCACTGCGGCAGCGCAGGGGCCTATTCTTATCAACCCTATCGTCTACGCTGAACTGGCACCAGCTTTTGCCAGTGCCGCGGATTTAGACAGGTGGCTGGATCCGAAGGTGTTTCAACGGCTGGCGCTGCCATACCAGGCAGGCTGGCTGGCGGCACAAGCCTTCGTGAAATATCGTCGGGGCGGCGGAGCAAGAACCTCCCCGTTGCCGGATTTCTACATCGGAGCCCATGCCGAAATTGAGAACCGGACGCTGGTCACTCGAGACACCGTCCGCTATCGCACCTACTTTCCAAAGGTATCGCTCGTGGCTCCCAGTTGATGATTACCTGGATTGTAGGCGGGTATTCCTTGCGATGTCGGGATATGCGCTGTCGCCTTCCACCTGCTAGGACGGCGTCGGCACTCCGGAGCAGAAAGTTTTCGAGGCTCAATACCCGGCCCGCATGTTTTCCTGTCAACGCTTCGGGGATGATCTCACGATCACCGCCGCATGACTCGGGGCCAACGTGGTTCGCTACACCTTCGTTGCATGAGGGTCTCATTCACTGCACCTCACCGGCTTTCCGTAAGGCTGAAGTTCCCCCCGGCATCGCTCAGCTTGTCGTCAGCGTACGCCATCAATTAGACCTGTCCTCTTTTCCGCCTCAAGTTGGACATAGGCCGATTTGATCTGCCCGCTCTTGGGCTCAACCGTAAACATAACATACTCGTCTTCTTTCTCATTGACGAGATCCCCGTCCCAGCGTCTCAGATAGTAACGCAGAATACGTAGCGGCGGCCGTCCTGGCCGGTCCGTTAGCATAACTTGGTCGTAGGTGGGCTTGCCGAGAATGTCCACAGCCCGCTGCACCGGATCGCCGATGTGGACATCGCAGCATGTCGACAGAAAGCGACCTCGTTCATCTGCGATCATCTCCCAAAACGGATGCGGCGAGCCACTCCCTGCCCGCTCCTTGATAGCTCCGTGCTCCCGGTCCGCGGGAATTGGCATCGCGACCCGAGCGGTCCCACAAAATCGAAAGACGACGCCCATGACGGCTGCGACCGCCAACATGATCACGACAACCACGATCACACTCTTCATCAACCACTCTGTAGTTATCGCCGCAGTCTCGGAGTAGACCATGTCGCCGTGTCGCGCAACACATCGCTAGTGCAGCTCGCCATAAGTTCTGATACACCTTAGTAGGGCGCGACCAGATGTTGCATGCAGCCAAGAATGATATCGACCATCTCTTCGATCGTTCCGGTGAATGGCGTGCGTTCCCAGCGTCCGGTGTGCCGTTTGACGCTCAATCCATATGCGGAGGCCGACAATTGGGTCAAGCGCACACGGTCGTTGTTCTCCCACTGTTTGTCGGGACCTGTCGTCTCTCGCCGGCCGAGAATGAGGTGGTCACCATGAACGCGGACATACATGCCGGTGGTGGCCTGATGGAACTCCAGCAGTTCTTTGAGTTTCGCTTCGGCAAGTCGCATGTTCGTCTGCATCAGTTATCCTCAACGCACCAATGGCAGGCCGTCGTACGTCCAGCGGAAAGGATGAGCGTCCGTCTCATTCCAGTGCTGGATGAACCGCTCAATTGCCACGACCAGTTCATCGGGAGAGCGGAACTCAGCGTACCGCAGTATACGACGGCTCAGGACGCAGAACCACAATTCAACCTGATTGAGCCACGAGCCATGGGTCGGCGTGTAGTGCAAGACGAATCGGCTGCCGTGCCGCTGGTTCCACTGGGTCATGAAGTCGCCTTGCTGCGTATCCCGGTGCGTATTGAGGTTGGGCATCACGAACTCCGGCAAGCCTCCCGATGTAAATCCCTTCCCAACAAAGCCCGGACTTGGATTCCTAATAGGAACGGCAATACCGTTAATACCTTCGGAACTGAATTCGATGACCTTAAACGAGCTAGTCGCGGGTATCTCCAGTTTCTCAGCAATCTGGGCTGCGCTCAAGCCTCTTAATAGAAAGGCATCCGTCACAAACTGTCGCGGGGCGCGCCAAAATCGACCAGCGCGGGGCGCCATAATCGACCAGTCCTAAAACGCATATACACCACCTGGCTGAGGCGGTGCAAGGGCCGTGTTAGTCAGTGTCCTTGTCTTTTCCTTCCACAGAACTACTTTCTTTGCCGGCGGCAGGAGGCCGTCCTTGCCTGCCGCCAGGCAGGCCTGCCTGTGCGCCTCCTTCCCCTTGTGTCGTGGCATGTAGGGCTTGGTGGGCAGTATCGCCATCCCGTAATGCTCGGCGAAGGCACGCACCTTGGGACACAGATCCGGGTCGAACCAGTCGGCCCGCTTTACCGCCGCCCGCAGGTTGTCGATCACCAGGACCCTGGGCACTCCGCCAAAGGCCCGGAAGGCGTTCTCTAGGGCTCGCAGGAAGTCATCGGTGGTCTGCCGATACACCGCCTCGGCATACCCCTTGCGGCTGTGTGACAGAACGATACGGAAGACCCACGTCCCCCTGCGTTTGCTGTCCGCTCCCACGATCGGCGCCCCGCGTCCGAAGTCCACCTGAGCCTCGGCGCCGGGCTCGCACTCCATCCTCCGAAACGGCACTGGTGCGGTCTGCGCCAACGTACGTGCCAAGCGCCGTACGCTGTAATAGCTGCCGGTGTAGCCATGGTCGCAGGTAAGGTCCTGGTAGATGCGCCGTGCTGTCAGCCCGGCTTCCAGCTTCGCGGTGATTACCTGACGCCATCGTGCAGCACCGGAGGCTGCCGCCGGGCGAATCTCTGCCGCCAAAGACCCGAGGGGCGCCGCTTCCGACCCGAGGGGCGCGCTGGTCGGTTTTGACTGATCCGCCGCGATCCGCACATACCGCGCCACCGTGTGGCGGTGGATATAGAGCCGGCGAGCAATCTCCCGCCGGGAGAGACCGCTGCGCATAAGTGCAAGAACTGCCTGTACTTCGACCATTTTGAGCTGATTCGACATTGCCCAGCCGTAACCCAGCACTCGCCGGGATGCAACCGAACTTGTCGAACCTCCTCACATGGTCGATTTTGGCGCCCACAAGTGGTCGATTTTGCGCGCCCCGTGACACTGATCCCTAATTCCTGAAGCGTGCGGGCGTCTGTCACAAATGTGCCGGATCGACCGAGGGCAGGATACCGCGTAAACCATGATTCAGGCGAAACATTGTAGCCTAACCCGGTCACAAGCATCTGACCTTGCCGCAATGTGAACTGACGGACTCCTGGAGATGTGGGTAATTGAAAGTTTTGTCGAGCGGACACGGTATTACTGAAGAATCGCCCTGCTTAACCGACTTGGAACTGCGCCTGCCGCAGGTATTCCTTGCCCTCTTTGGTGAGCCAGATTGCCGAACACTTCAAGGAAGGGACATCGTTGGAATCGGCGCGGAAGTCACGGAGCCCGGCCAGACCCTGGGCCGCCAGCGAAGATGAGTCCTCGGCGAACTGGATCATGCTGATTCGCAGGTCGCGGGTTATGAAGCGAGGGTCCAGCCAGACGCGTTGGGAAAAGTCGCCCGAATGCGCATCCAGATAGTTCAGCAGCGTCAATTGGGCATTACTGATCTTCTCCACCATACCCATGATTGTAGCACAAATAAGCAGAAAAGATACGGGCGAAGTAATTACTGCTCCAGGAACAATTCATCCAGATCCGGCGCTGTTCCGAAACTGGTTAGGGCTTCGCTGTAGCGGTAATAGACTTCCAGACACAAGGCGCCAAGGGCGGTGGTCATGGTGCGACCGCCGGCTTTGGCCCATTGGTCGCCGGCGGGATCCCAACTACCGGCGTTGTCGCCATCATGCGACTGGCGGGTGATCAGCACGTCGCGGATCTTGCCGTTCCACCAAACGCGGTACTCTCCGCCCATGTTGTGCATGGCGTAGGTAGCGTAATACCAGTAATAAAAGTTCTTGCGCGCCCAATCCGGCGGGTCATTCTTGGTCAGCTCGGCACCCTTGACCAGCAGGTGGTTCTTCACGCCCATGCCGTTGAACTGGCGAATCATCATCCCGGCACACGTCAAGGCCGGGTGGCCATTGCCATCATAATGCTGATCGGGCAGGAACATGTATGTAGAAACACCGTTGGAATCCTTGCTGCCGCCGGCATCGGTAACGCTGTCAAGGTAGGTCAGGGCCTGGCTGAAGATGGCGTGATCGGTCTTGATCTGGGCCAGCCGGGCGGTCTTCATTGCCTGCACGAACCAGGCGGTAACCGACAGGTCGCTGGCCGGACTCTTGGCAACGTAGCGCCAGCCGCCGTCAGCGTCCACCGCCGCTTGGCAATAGTCGATGGCCTTCTGGGCGGCGGCGCCAATGCGGTCGTCACGGGACCGGCCGTGGGCCTCGCACAGAGCGATGGCGCAGATGGCGTGGGTGTAATGATTGGAACCCTCGAAGGAAATGCGTCCGTCGGGGCCTTGGTGACGCATGATAGCCTCCAGGCCGCGCAGGACGTTACGGCTGTAATCGCCCTTGCGGATGGTGTTGCCGCCACCCATGAAAGCCAGAGTGGCAAGCCCCGTCGCGGCCAGCGAAGCGCTCTTCTCGCCTTCCAGTTTGCCGGCGTCCCATGTCCCATCGATATCCTGGTGGATGGCCAGCCAGTGCAACGAACCCTCCACGGCGCTTTTGGCCTTGACGCCCCCGGCGCGGTTCATGGTGCGGAAGAAATCACCCGTACCGAAAAGGTTGATGTTCGCCGGGCCAAGTTGGCCGTAGCTGGGAGCATCTTGCTGTCCGAAGGCCTGGAGCACTCCTTTCACCGAACGGCCGGCCCGCGGGGCCTGATTGATCGTGTACAGTAGCGGCTTGTCGGTCGGAGCGGGTTTGTCGTACTTGAAAATATCCGCCGGACCTTCGCTGGGCACAGCGATCTGGGGAATGGCCCAAGTCACGATATCAGATGTCGCCGAAATTTCCTCCGGAGCATCGGCGACGGTCGGATCGGTCTTGCCGGCCGAAAGATTCAACGCCGCGACGTCGATCTTGAGGTCGTTGGTCTGGGTATTCATCTGCGTGTTGACGCTCTGAACCACCTGGGTCTCCACCGGTGTGTCCCGCGGAACCGTGGTCATGTGGATCTCCGGCTTCTCCTCGGTGACGGTGGGGATCATGGCCGTCGAATCAGGCGTTGCCGATTCATGGACTATGTCCCGCGGAGGCTCCTTGATGCGGAATTCCTCGTGCGTCGGTTCGGCCAGGGTGAACTCGAATTCCTTGATGAGCGGACGGCGCAATTGGTCATTGGCGGCGGCGATCTTCCAGAGCAACATGAAGGCGACGAATCCCAGCGACACCAGCAGACCGACGAGAATGGCCCGCTTGTCGAAGATGGCATCTCCGCGGCCCTGACGCAGAGCGGAAATATGCACAACTGGCTCCTGAGGCGGAGATTGGCCGGTGGTAGCCATGGCTGCTCACTTTCGCGTTTCATCGACCTGAACGGCGGCGGAAACCTTGGTAATCCCGGCATCGGCGCAACAACTCATCACCGCGGCGATGTGCTCCCATTTCACGTTGCGGTCGCCGCGAATGATGACCGACTGATCGCGGTTGTAGTGACGGGCGGTCATCAGGTTGGTGGTCAAGCGGTGCAGGTTCAGCGACTGGTTCTCGACCCGGTAGTCCGGCACATTGCCGGGCATATTGCGAACATTGACCACGATAGGCTTGGCCGGCGCCGCCTTGACCTTCAGTTCCTTGCCTTGGGTGGGCAGGTCGATGGCTAGGTCCATCTCCATCGAATCCACGAAACTGGAGGCCACCAGGAGGAACAGAATGATGGCGAAAATGCAGTCGACCAGCGGGGTCATGTCGATCGACAGGTTTTCCTCGGCTTCGCGATGGAAAGTCATGGCGCCGCCTCCGTGGAAACTTGTGGCTTGTGGCTTGCAGTTTGCGGCTTGCGAATGGGAGTGCCGTCGGTATCGTCGCCATCTCCGTCATCGGCTTCCGAAGCTGCCGCCGATGCTCGACGTTTACGGCGTTTGAGGATGCGGATTTCGTGGACAAACTCCTCGGCCAGCAGTTCGCACTCGGCGATAAGACCGTTGAGTTTCTGATTGAATATCCAAAAGAGGAATAGCGAGGGTATGGCGACGATCAGGGCCATGGCCGTGGAGAAGAGCTTGACGCGGATGCCGGCCGCCAAAGCCTGGGCCTTGGCGGCGCCGGTTGCGGAAGCCACGGCTTCGAAAACGATGACCATGCCCACGATAGTTCCCAGCAATCCCAGCAGAGGGGCGGCGGCGGCGATGAGATTCAAGGCCCGCACGGGAACGCGCAGGCGGTTGATCTGGGCCGAGGCGGCAGTCTGGCAGCGTGACTCGATGTCCTTGGTGGTGCTGGTCTCCCAACGGTCGCTCATGGCCCGGCAGACGTAGGGGAAAAGTCCGGGGGATTTCATGGCCAGCTTGCCAAAATCATTTATATCCCCTTTTTCCAGGGCAGCGCGGGCCTCGCGAACAAACTGCGCCGAGCACTGGCGCCGGCGCCGGTAGATCCACAGGCAGTTAAGCGACAGGAGAATGGTACAGACGCCCAGCACCGCCAGCGGATGCAGGAATGGGCCGCCGGCCTTATAGAGGTCGAGTAGCGTCTGCGTGACTACGATGGTCAGCGGACCATTGCCTGAAATGCGGTTGAACTTGCGGTCGGGGTTGCTGTTGCCGCGCAGCCGGCTGACCGTGAAACTACCACCGGTGGTCCCCTTTTCGACGATGGCGACAACCTTGAACATGGTGTTCAACCCGCTGGAATAAACATCATCCTCCTTGAGCTTCTCGATGTTGTCATCGGTACGAATATGGAAGCGAGATCCGTCGCCGGGAACGACATCCTCGCCTTCGATCTTCAGCGGTTCATCCTTGTCAGGGGCGATGGTGAAACCGCCGCTATCGTCGCCGGGAGCGGCACGAACCACCGTACACCAGCCAATCGCCGCCATCAAGGCCAACAAATAGAACGGCATGCGTCGCATACAAACCTCCGAATGGGAAAATCAGTCCTTCTTTTTCGCTATTTCCTTCTGAACCGCCGGCTGCAGAGCCTGCGCTTGGGCCAGGATCCGGGCATCGCCCTTGGGAAAATCCCGGCTGACACGGTCCAGCAGATCCTTGGCGCTTTTCCAGTCCGCCAGGGCCATGGCACAACGGGCCGCATCCAGCATGCTCTGTTCGCGGGGCAGGGCCAGGCTCTTGTCGAAATAATCCTTGGCAGCTCGGTAATCCTTGGTATTCATCCGATCCATCGCCAGGGCATAGTTGGCATCCGCCTTCACGTCTTCGTAGGTATCGGCCCTGGCGATGCTTTTGAGCGTGGCCATGGCCTCGGCGGTCTTGCCCTGGCCACCCTGGCTCAGGGCGGCGTACAGATCGATCCTGGCCCGGCGATCGGACCTGGGCCATTCATTGATGAAGGTGCGGCAAATCAAGTCCAGCTCCGTCCAGTTTTTCACCTCGAAGTAGCCGCGCGCAGCATAGACGTAGACTTCCTCGATGGCCTCGAAATGGGGGTGCTCGCGGATCAGCACCGCGATAGGCTTGACACCGTTTTCATAGTCATAGGCTCGATAGAGACACTGCCCGGTCATGTACAGCGCCTGCGGACGCGATTTGCTGGATTTGAGCGAATCGTCAGCGGCGAACGGCCCCAACGCCTGGGCGCATTTGGCGAAATCTTCCTGCTTCCAATACAAGAACCCCAGGGCGAAGCGTATCTCGCCCAGATCCAGATCTTTGGGCGTATCCAAGCGAATGCCGTCCCAACCCCGGTCGTCCCGCCGCAGACGCTGGGCCACGGGAATGGCCATCGGCCGGCCCTCCTTGTCGACCGGCTGCGGTCCGTATTCATCCAGAATCGTGGCGTAAGCCTCAACAGCCTGGGCATACTGGGCAGCCTGGCCGGATTGATAACCCAGCAACCGTAGCGCCGACAGCCGAAAATGATCGTCACGGCGTCCATTGCAATACGGTTTGTAAGCCTCGATCAGTTTGATGGTATTGTTCATGGCGATATATTCGCGCCCCAGTGCATAGTGGGCGATGCCGTCCATTTCATCCCCCATGGGCTTTCGTCCCGGCTGTCCCGGAACCGCCTTGACTGGATAGAGCTCGACATAAGCATTGAAGGCTTCGGCCGCCATGTCGTGGTTGCCAATCTCGCTCCACAACTGGCCGGCCTTGAGGATGGCGCACTTCACGTACTGCTGCACTTCCGCATACTGATCTTTGGCCACCCAGAAGTGATAGGCCTTGCGCATCTTGGGATCGCCAAAATCCACCGAAGGGCCGACCACCCCTTTCCACAGGATATCGGCAGTCTTCTTCTTGCCCTCCTTGGTCAGCCCATGCTCGCCACGGGCGGTTTCCATGGCCAGCCAGTACTGGGCCTCGGCCATGTACTTGTTCTGAACCGGGAAATTCCGGACTATCCATTCGTAGGCTTTGGCCAGGTTCTGGTCATGCCCCTGCTGATACCAGGCATGGGCGATGCGGCCGGCGGCCTCGTATACCTGCTGCACCTTCTCATCCACGCCGGCCGGCTGCCAGGGACCATCGATGACGTTGCCATCGGGGCCCTGCTTAGGACCGTATATCTGCACGAATTCGCCAAACGCCCGTGCCGCCGCCGAATAATCCTTCTTAAGGTAATACAACTCGCCCAGATAGAAACGCGACTGCCGCGACAAGTCCGAGAGCGGGCCACGTTCCTCGATGATCTTCCTAGTCATGTCGATCGACTGATCGACCAGATCGGCGGTATCGGAACGGCTGACGATGCTTTTCATGTAGGCGAGCGTCTTCTGCTCGGCCTGCTGGTCGTTCTTGTCCTTTTCGAGCTGGGCCTTGGACATAGCCATGAGCCGCCGATAGGCCGCCAGAGACTTAGCCTTATCGCCGGCACGCTCGGCAACGGTGGCAATGTTCTCCAGGGCGGTGCGGGTGTAGGGATTGGCATCGCTGGTGTCGAAGGCCAGGGCCTGCTCGAAACACTCGCAGGCATGGACTAGTTGCGGGCGCGTGGGGGCATTAGCCAGGCAGACGCCCGCCTGGAGAGCCAGGTACGCCCCAAGTTCGTCCGTGCCCAGAACTTCCCTGGGATACGCCGCCATGAGCTTCTCGTACTCCGTCCCAAGCTCGACGACCCCCGCATTGCGCCGGAATGCCTCTGCCAATTTGCGATCCAGCAGGAACGTTTGGCCCTCGGCGGCAGCGCTGGTTCCCGGCTGGGCGGCAATGCGCTCCTGGATGGACTTGGCCTCTCCCTCGGTGACATCGGCGTGCTCGTTGTCCTTGTTAAGGGCGGCCTGGCAGGCGAGTATCCGCCCCAGCACGTTGATCTTCGTGCCCAGGTTCCGCAACAGTGTATAGTTCTCCAACGCCACCGCGTAGTTCTTCTCCTGGTAATAGTGCTCGGCAATGCGAAAATAACACTGCTCAAGGATGGCCTCGCGGCGATCGGAATCCGAATCGCGGGCCAGATGCGCCGCATCCGCATAACGCTGCATGGCTTTGACGGCGTCGTTCAACTCGAGCAGGTATATGTCGGCGGCAGCCAGAACCGCCTCGGCGGCGATAGCCCTTCCCTGCACATCCCCAACTTTGCCGGCGGCGTCCAGCACGTCCGCTGCTTTCTGCGGTTCCTGCTTCTCGCGATAGCACAAACCCAGCAGATAATTGCCGGCCATAGCCTCGTAGCTCTTGGGATACCGGCTTTTGAGTTGCTCGCAAAGGGCGATGGTCTTATCCAGTTTCTTCTGCGTCCGGTAAACATCGGCGGCCTTCAGCATCAGTTCGGGTATCTGCCCGTTGGCTGGAAACTGCTGGGCAAGGTCGTTGATGGCATCGACCGCCGAGTCCATTTTGCCGGCCTTGAGCCACAGCAGGGCCAGTTTGTAAGCCGCCGGCTCGGCTGCCAAAGGTTCGCCCTTACGCCGCAAAAGATTGAATTTCGCCGCCGCCTCATCGTATTTGCCGGCAATGGCGTAGTACCCCCCGCACAGGCCAAGGACCTCGTCCTCGTAAATACCCGCCCCTTCGCCCAGCATGGCCTCGTAGGTCGCGATGGCCCCATCGTAGTTTTTCGTTGATGCCTGCAGTTTACCCAGCGCATAGAACGCATCCTGCCGGCCCCGGAAATTCTTCTTGTCGGATGACGTGACCGCCTTGAGATGGCCCACGGCCTGATCCACCATCCCCAGGGCATCGTAGCACTTGCCCAGCCGGTAGTGGGCATCAACCACCTGGGAATGATCGGTGTACTGCTTCAGAAACGATTCGTATTTGTCCGCCGCCTGCTGCACACTGCCGGCGTTCTCCAGTCGTTGAGCCTCCATGAGCATATCCTCCGGCGTTCCCGCCGCCGGACATGCCGCCGCCAGCAAACACAGCATGAGGATGGCCGCTGAACTCCTTATCCTTAGCATACCTCGCTCCAGGTTACTGCTGCGCCGGCCTTGTTGCCGGTCGATCCCGATAAGCCGGATTCTTCTTGATCTGTTCCACGTAGGGCGATGCCGGATAGCGCTGGATCAACTGGTCAAAACGTTCCAATGCCTGGGCCGTTTTGCCCAGTTCCAGGAGGCACAACGCCAGCGAATAGGTGGCCCGCACCGTCGCCTCGTTCGAACGCGTCTGAAACAGCAGGTACTCAAATGTCTCCCGGGCCCGATCGTATTGGCCGCCCTTCATTCGCAGCAGGCCCAGGCGATAGGCGGCGTCGGCGGACACCACGTCATCAGGCGAGGTCGATGCCGCCAGGAATTTCTGGGCCGCCTCGTCCCAACGCTCCTTGTCCACGTCAACCAGGGCCATCACATAATAAATGACCATGGCCTTGGCGCGGTCGTCAACCACCAGTCGATTGCGCTGCTCCTCGGTCAGTTGCTCGTACTTAACGATGAACCGCCTGGCATCCTCGGGCAACTCGCGTTCGGCTGCCTTGCCGCGATGGAAATTCACGTAAAACAGCAGCAGAGTATCGGTGAACGCGGCCAGCGGCGCTGTGTCCTCGGCCACCAGCACCTTGTACTGGCCGGCGGCATCATCGAATTTGCCGGCCCGCACCAGGGCCCGGGCATACGGATCGCGCAAAGACCGCTTTTCGCGATCGTCCGGAGCGTTGTCCAGGCCATCGGCATAAGCGGTTACAGCGCTGTCATAATCGGCCATGTCGAAATATATCGAGGCGATCTCGCTGTTCAGATCGCGCTGCTCGACGGCGTCGGTCGCCGTCTTCTTCAGTTCATCCAGGGTCTCCAGCACCCGCCGGTAGTCGTGCAATCCTTTGTATATGTCCAACATCAGCTTCTTCACGTCTCTGCGCTTATCGGTGTCCGGGAAGCGATCCAGAAGCATGTTGCACGCTTCCAGGGCCTGGTCCATCAGGTTGTCCTTGCGGTAGGTCAAGGCCAGGCGGTAATAAGCCTTCTGGGCCCATTCAGGATTAAGGCTCTGGACGCGGAAAGTCAGACCCGCCGACTCCAGGCCATCGCACAACACATCGAACCCCGGCACATTCTTGAACGGTTCGCGATTAAGGACCACGGCATCGACCCCCGCCGCCGGATCTACTTGGACCTCCACGTGCGTGTTGATCTGGATGAAATCCGCAAACTGGGCCACCGAGAGGTTTTTGATCTGGCCGCCAATCGGCTCGGCCAGGGCGAAGAGGGTATCGTAGGACAGTTCGCCCTGGAGGGTGCGGCGTGTGGTCGGTCCAGCGGCAGGCGTCTTGCATATCACCAGGCGTTCGGCGGCGGCACGGGCGTAATAATCGGTAGCTTCCTTGTATTTGCGTTCGTTTTCAAAAGCCCACCCCACCCAGAAACATGCCTGCTGGTGAAATTCACTGCCCGGCCGGTCGAAAACTTTGAGGTATTCCTTCAGCACCAGCTTCATCTTCCCGTATTCCCGCTGGTTGTAGCAGTTCATGGCCACTTCCAGCAGGGCGCGCTCGCCGTATTTCCCGTGGGGATCGCTCTGCGTCTTGCGCAGTTTGTTGAAGGCATCCTTGGCCAACTCATACAGGCCGGTGGCGGCGTCACGGCGGATGATCTTGTACCGCAGTTGCTGGGCATCCAGGGCGCTGCTGAGAATCTGGGCACAGGTCACATCGCGATCGGGCGGGACCTCTGGCAACGAGCGGAATTCCACCCCCAGTTTTTCCTCCTTGTCGATGCCATCGGCCCAGAGCACCTTGGTGGCGGCGACCTCCTCAACGCGCTGGATGATTCCGTACATCAGGACGGTCGGCGCCCCGCGGCCCCGGCTGAGCTTGCCCCACGGCCCAAAACTCCGCGCCAGTGGCGCCAAACGCCCCTGGGCCTGCCGAACGTCATAGATTTCAATCGCCGGGGCCGGCGCCGCATCAGGGTCATCCCGTTTGGCCGGCTCCAGCGTGGCCTTGCCATCGGTAAGACCTATGTCCTCGACGAAGCGATGCCATTGCCGGTCAAAGATCAAGGCCAGGGCCGCCCCCGTATTCATTTTGCCGTCTTTCAGTTCCAGCTTCTTTTCCGCCAAGTAATTGGCGATGGTGTTCGCCCCCCGCTGCTGGGACCAGACAAATGGAATTCCCGAGGCCTTGGACAGCGCCGCCAACGCCTCCCCAGCGGTTATCCCCTGCCCACCTTTGGGCCATTTGATATCGATAACGTCCAGGAATGGCTGGTAGGTCTTCAGAAGGTCATCTCCGAGATTAATAGTTTCGCGGGGATAAATGTAGACGCAATACTGCGCTTTGGCGGCGTTGTGTTGCGCGTCGTAGGCGGCGCGGCTATAGAGCGTCCCGCCCCGGTAGAGCAGCCGCAGTACGTCATCTTCGGGCAGTTCCCGGCCACGATCGGCGATGCCGACATAGACCTTGGCGGCATCGGCGTAGCGATGCTGCTCCTCGTACCACTGCCCCAGGTCCATGGCCAACTTCTGAAAACGCGGATCATTGCCGCAGTCGGCTTCCAACTCGGCAAAACGCCTTTCGACGGCGGCGCTATCGGCCTCGGAGGATGACTTGAACATCGCCTCCAGCAATCCCAGATCAATACCCCTGATCTGTTCGACCTGTTTCGGATCGATAAGCTGCCTGGCCTGCTTGAAGAACTCGACCGCCCGAGCCGCCGATGCCCCGCTCACATAGACGGGCACGGCCTGGCCGCCATCGCTCTTGGCCGGATAGGCGCTGGCCAGTTCGCCCACCGCCCGCATGTACAGCATCTCACCCCGCAGGGATTTCCAACTCGCTGGAGCCATGCCGGCGCCGCTGTAGCGATGCTCGTCCAGAAGCTGATCGCACGCGGCAGCGCAACCGGCATAATCCGGCGCCTTGACCAGCTTACCAGTCTTGGCATCAGCGACCTGCTTGAAGTAATGGCGACCCAGGCTGGCCAGGGCCTCGGCGGCCTCCAGCGAGCCCGCCCGGTCGCGCGCCAGGGCCTTCCATCCGTTGAGCAGGTCCTCGCCGGCGCTGCCGGAACCAACGGGAATTCCGTCGCGGGCCAGCAGCGCCACCTGCGGCTGGGCGGCTTTGGCCTGCGCCGATAATGGATACTTGGTCAACAACTCGCCCAGCGCCTCCGCCGCCTGGCGGTTCAAGGCATCGGCTTTGGCTGGTTCGGTGGCGCTTTCGGCCTGGTCCATGTAGATCGTCGCCAGGCTGGCCAGGGCGCCTGGGGCCAGTTCCGAACTGACGGCGGCATTGCGATAACCGGCAATCGCCTTGTCCTTCAGCCCGTGTTCTTTGTAGGCATCGGCCAGCGCCAATTGCGCCTGGGCGAATCCCCGGGAATCAACGCCAACCTTGCGCAGGTACTCCTCCGCTTTGCCGGCATTGCCGCCGGGCCGGATTTTTTCGCACAGTCCCAGCAGCAGGTACATGTCGCTCTTGAGCGGCCCTTCGGGAACGGTGTCAACCAGGCCGTTGTCCACCAGCGCCGCCGTCACCGCCGGCCAATCCTGGCGATCGAAAGCGATCTTGGCCAGCAGCAGCCGGGACCGGGTCTTGGCTTCCTGGTCATATTGCACGTTCTCCAGCCACTTGGTCGCTTCCGCCGCCTGCTTGCGCTCGAGGCAGAGAATGCCAAGCTGCAACGCGGCGTTATCGTGGGCTTTCTCAAATGCCACCGGCACCGGCTGGCCGCTATCGTGCAGATCGGCAATCGCCTTGCGGAAATTCAGAACCAGCCGCGTATATACCCCCTGGGCTTTCTCCTCCTGGCTGGTCGAGCGGTAAAACTCGCAGAGAATCTGATCGGCCTCCATGCCAGTCGCGGAATCGTACCTGCGTATGTCTGCGTATATCTTCGTATGCAGGGCTTCCAAATCCTTCTGAGCATCCTTCCCCCTGGCAGCTACAATCGCCATCTTGAAGACCAGCAATTTGCCCACCCGCGCATCATTGGGGTGGCCGTTGGCAAAGGCGTCGATCTTGTCCACAGCCCCCTCGTAATATTTCATGCGATACGCCGTGCAGGCCAGGCGGTACTCGGCGATCACCTTCTCGTTGCCGTCAGGCAGGCTATGGAACGCCTTCACGTAAAAAGGCCGGCCTTTTTCGTATTCACCACCGAGGTAGTAGCACTCGCCGAGCATCAGGTTCTCGGTAGCCACCGCGTCATCTTCCTTGCCGATGGTGGCTTCAGCAAGGACCTTGATGGCGTCGTTGTACTGGTGGGCCTTCATCAATTCGCCGGCGCGGGATTTCGGCGTAACCGGCTGGGCCATGGCCATCGCTGGCCATAGGATAACCGCGCCCCACAGCCACCTCGTCATGAAGTGTCTAAACTGTCTGCGGTCCATCGCCACGGCCTCCGTACGAGCGCTCATTTGTTCGAGTACACAAGCAAATCGACGCAGATTGCCGCCACGCCAAGACGGCCGCAGTTATCGGGAATGCTGCCATTGAATCCCCCCCAGCTTCCACTATCGGGGCCATCCTTCTGCTGCCCACCCAGCAGCACATGGCGCAAAGACCCTTTCCACTGGTCCCATACGCTGCCCCCCATGTCTTTCAAAAGCATCGTCGCATAAAAATCGAAATACAAATCCGCTTCCGAAACTCCCGCCTGGACCAGGGAATCGACACCGGTCTGGAATGCCGCATCTTTCTTATGATGAGCCCACAGGCGTGATAGGAGTCCCACCGCAGTCATGGGTTTGGTGGCCGAATCAGGCCCCTTGGGATCATATTTGTAGCCGCTGCCGCCTCCGGTTTGCGCCGCGTCCAAAAACAGATTGGCGCCTGCCAGGACACCATTAGGAAAATGCAGTTTGGCCTCTTCCGCCAGGCTTAAGGCGTGCAACTGCCAGCCCGTAGCCGAGGTATCCCCGGTTTCGCGCGGAGCGTACCGCCATCCACCCCCTTTGGGATCCTGGCCATCGACGATGAAATTCACGGCTTCCTGGGCCAGTCGCCCGGTTTCCACGTCCCGCGTCCGACCGTAGAGTTCACATAAAGTGATTGCCACCACCGCGTGAACATACATGCTGCCGCCATCTCGAAAATCCATGCCCACCGACGCCTTTTTGCCACGCTGCGACAGGTATGCTAGCGCCTTTTTTACATCAGGAGCGTATTCTCCATGACGGGTGCTGTTGCCGGCGAGCACGAATGATTCCAGCACCATCGCCGTCGCGGCAACCGGACTGTCAAGGCGCCTCTTGTCCCGATCCCCGCCGGTAAATGACCAGCTCCCGTCCGTACGCTGTTGACCAGCGAACCACTTCATGGCCATGGCCATCGCCGCGCTGGTCTGCGGATCGACGACAAGCAGGTTCGGCTGCTCGGCTGCCAGATCCGCCATTCTCTTGAGCACCCTGGCCTTCTCTAAGCCCTGGAGCCCAGCCTGCAACGCGGCGTAGGTTGCTACGGCCCTGGCCCGCATAGCGATGCGCGTCTGCCCCTGGTTCTGCTCGGAAATATCCCACCAGGCATCCGCCAGTTTCAATTTGTCGCCCGCCGACAGGCCCTCGGTAAGTTCCAACCGGGCCAGCCCTCCCAGCACGCCGTCATCACTCCGCTCCAGCATCGGCAATCCATGCTTCCAATCTTCCTGCATGAAACAGCGGAACCTGCCGGCGGCCAGATTGGCCTGGGGATCGGCCCCATTGCCGGCCAACGTCGCCATGGCCTGCTTAAAAACGTGAACCGCCGCCTCGATCTCGCGCATCTGGGCATCGCGGGCCATGGCCTGCCGGATCATGGCCGCATCGCCGCAGGCTCTGGCGTTATTTAAGACCAGGTCCGCAAGCTGTCTGGCAACCTCAAACCGATCGCTGCGTATCTGCCGTTCCACAATCGCATCCACGATCGCTACAAAACGCGCCCTCTCCTCGACGGTACGGAGCGATTTGGAAATGACGATAACCGCATCCGTCTGGGCCTGTACAAGATCGAACGCGTAATAGCGGTCGATGGCGTCCATCGCTCTCAGGGCCACTTCCAGTTCGCCAGCCTCGATGGCCTGATCACGAGCCAGGGCCAGCAACACGTAGCGGCCGGCGGCATCCTTCTCATTGGCGGCCGCCTGAAGAAAAATCCAGGCCGACGCAACCCTGTCCTCGGGTTTTCTCGCCTTGGCCAATTCGTCCTTGTAGACCTCCTGCACCATCCCCATGGCGGTCTTCTGGGCATCGACCGAGGGGATGGGCGCCTTGGATGCTTCCGTGGCGGGAACCCGATCATTGCCGGCCAGAACTGGCCTGGGGCGCAAGGCGGCCATGATGGCCAACGCCAGGAGACAAGCCGACAATGCCATAAAGCATCTGCGCATCGGATCAGGATTCCTCAAAAAACCGGGGGCCTGCGGACGTTTTGCGCGTTATTGCCAGAACGTCGCCTGCCGCGCTTGCAGCATAGACCAACGTCGCTTTACTGCCAATACCATCCACACGCCTCTTTGTTGCAACGGTCCCCATGCGTGCAACTGCCAAGCCGCTGGCGTATAACATTGGGCATGAAGCTCTAACCGGCTTGGACCATTGATGGAGAAAACCATGCGAAACCTCCTTTGTGTCGCCCTGCTGCTGGTGCTGGCCTCCGGTAAACTTTTCGGTCAGTCTGCGCCACCAGCTTCGCCCGCCCGGCCGCCGACTACCGTGGACATTTCAGCGCAGTTGCAGGTCGAGGTCATGCGCGCTTTCGCCCAGAAAAATTGGGACCAGGCCGCTCAACTAAGCAATCGGTTGATCGAAGCCGACCCGGAGAGTCCCGACGGCTATTACAATTTCGCCTGCGCTCTGGCCCGCATGGGCAAGAACGACGACGCTCTGGATAACCTGGCCACGGCCGTGGGACTTGGCTTCCTTAATTCCGGCCACATAGAAGCCGACGAAGACCTCGCTTCACTTCATAAGGACAAACGCTTCGCCGCCGTGGTTGCCTCGGCCAGAAAACGCGAAAAAACCGCCCCCTTCGAGAAGGGGCCGGAAATCAACGGCGTGAAGACTATGGATGAATTCCCCGACGGCGGTCTGCGTTACCGCTTGCGCATGTCCCCGGATGCAACAATCCAAAAACCCAATCGCCTCCTCATCTGGCTGCACCCCGCCGGCCTTTCCGGCGACAAAGTGATCGAACAGCTTGCCCCCCGTTTCCTCAAGCAGAATTTCGCCCTGGTGGTCCTGACCCGCAAACAATACGGCGGGTGGACCATCGAAGAAGGCAATCTGCTGATGAAGGGGACTTTGCCGGCCTTGGCCCAAATACCAGGCATAGACGCCAACAAACCCGTACTCATGGGCTGCAACAACGGCGGCCAGATGGCGTTGGAGCTATACTACCAGAATCCCGGCAGCCTTGGCGGCTTGGTACTTGATTCCGCCTATCCGCTGGGCAAGCCCCATGAGATGCAGTCCGCCACCCAGCCTGATTCCACGACCCGGCATATCGAGATTCCCGTTCACCCACTGCCTGACGACCCGGCGATCAAGGACGTGCCTCTATTCGTACTCGTCGGAGGCGACGATGCCTATGCACCCATCTGGAAAACCATCGCTCCCTTCTGGCAGAAGGACGGCGTGCCACTGACCATCACCATCATACCCAAGACCCCCGCCGCCTGGCACCTCGGCCACGAACAACTTAAACTCCTTGATACCTGGCTCAGCCAAGTCGCCGCCGGCCAGAAGCCATCGGCGACGCTGCCCACTACACAGCCAACAAATTAGGAGCCGGAAAGTTCTATCAGTAATACTTCCAAGCCATCACCGCCTCCTCAAAAGCCCTCTTCCAGCTCATTTTGGTAATGCGCTTGAAATAGAAGAGCAGGTACGTGATGCGGTGTATCCAGTGATAGAGTCGCGCATGATCGTGATGCACGGCACGGCGGATGAACGGCAGAGTGCGCGGAAATTTCACGCCCAGGTAGACGAACTTCTGTAGCCGTTCCACCTCTCGTATATCCGGCTGCTTGAGCATGCTTGCGGTGTGGGCATCGGCCATGCGCAGGTCGTCGGGCAGACCGTCGATCAGACCCTGTTCCAGGGTATATTTGCCAAGGGCTGTGCCAGGATACGGTTGGTACAAGCTCGTCCAGGCTATGTCGGAGCCGATCTCTATATTCAATTCCAAGGTCCGGAAGGCATCCTCCAAGCGTTCGCCTGGCAAACCCATCATATTGGTCGTCTGGAAGCGGATGCCGGCATTACGCAGGATCGCCGCCGCCTGGCGTATGGTGTCATCGCCGATACGCTTGTCCAGAACCTGATTGCGGATGCGTTCCACTCCCGATTCCAGCCCGAAGCTGACGCGATAACAGCCGGCGTCCTTCAACGCCACGGCCATTTCTTTGGTCACTAGGTCGGCGCGTACCGTACAGTACATGGGCAGTCGCAGTTCGCTGGCATAGCGGGGCAGGAACTCAAAGAGCCACTTGCGGTTGAGGACGAAGGTGTCGTCCTGGAAATAAACTACCGGGATTTTCCATCGCTTGTGTACGCCTTTGAGCTCCTCGATAACACTGTCTACGCTGCGAAATCTAACCATGGGACCCAAGCCCACGGACAATTCATGCATCTGTTTGTTGAAACAGAACGAGCATGAATACGGGCAGCCACGGCCGGCTATGAAGTGGACGTTAGGATCACGCCGCACGAACGGGTAGGCGAAGCTCAGTTCCCGATCGGCCATCGGCAGCGTGTCCAGACTCTCCAGCGGCCGCATGGGATTGATGTGCAACCGTGCCTCGGAGGAACCATGGCCGCCGCCTTCGCGGAAACACAAATTTTGTATCCCAACCGCCACCTGTTCGGTGACCGGTCCTTGATCGATAGCCTTCGCTAATTCGACGATTACCCGTTCGCCTTCCCCGCGGCAGGCGAAATCCACGCCATCGCGCAGGACCACCTGCGGAAAAAACGTCGGGTGCGGTCCGCCGAAAATAACGACCGGCGACGGCGTCAAACTCCCCTTGATAGCCTGCGCCAGCTTGATCCATCGTTCCTGGAACCCCGTAAGCACCGTCGCCGCCACCAACTGCGGCTTATACTCGCGGGCGATCTGGGTGATTTGCTGATCCGACCCGATCGCCAGACGCGTCTCATGTCCGGCCTCTTTCAGCGCCGCCGACAGATACATCGCCCCCAGTTGCTCCATGAACAGGTTTTGGATGAACAGTACCTTGGCCATTGGTGCATTCTTCTATGGCAATCGTCTCTCGGCGTCAACGTCAATGGCGCGGTGTTTCAGGAGATCGGAAACTGTCAGAGAGTCTACAGTTTTCTTATCTGCGTTCATGGCACAGAGAAACCTTCCTTTATCATTACCGCGAATAGTTTCGGTCGCGTTTTCCAGGGCGCCCGGCGGGCTGGCGCAGACGTCGGCCCAGAGGAGGCTCCTGTCTATGAGGCCCTGGAAACAACCTTGAAAAGTTGCAACAGTTGTTGCGGCGAAAACTCTTCGGGGCGAAGCTGACCATCGAAACCTGCTATGCCCAACACCTGTTGCGCGGGCAGGCCGGCCATCACTAACGCTTTGCGAAGGGTCTTGCGGCGAGACGAAAATATCTTGTGCATGAAGCCACCGAAGTCTGACGCATGCTCGCCAAGCTGGTCCCGCCGGGTCATACGCACCAGCGACGATTCAACCGCCGGCGCCGGCCAAAACGCGGCGGGCGGTAATTTCCGAAGTATCTCCACCTCCGACAGCAGTTGGGCCATCACCGAAAGCGGCCCGTAATCATCGTCGCCATGTTGGGCGCGCATACGATCGGCCAATTCCTTCTGAACCGTAAACACCAGCAAATCCAGGCCGGCAAGCAACAACTCGATTACCAGTGGCGACGCAATGTTATAGGGCAGGTTGGCCACCAGTTTCACGGGACGCCCGCGGGACTTGGCGGCGGCGATTTCCTGGCGCACCTGGGCATGGAGCCGATGCTTGCCAGCCAAAACATCCCCCTCAATCAACTTGAAACCGCTCAGGTCACTCATTCGGCTACGCAGCGTGCCGGCCAGGTCGCGGTCAATCTCCACCGCGATAACCTCGGCCCCGCAAAGAACCAGTTCTTCGGTAAGCGTCCCGGTTCCCGGACCAACCTCCAGTACCGTATCCCCGGGTTCGATCCCACCCGCCGCCGCCACCAGACGCACCAGATTACCATCGATCATGAAATTCTGGCCGAAACGACGCCTGGGTTCGGTTTGGGCTTGCCCCAGAATCGCTAGAATCTCGTGCTTGGTTTGAGCCATTACCCAACTCGGCGACAATTGGTCGGTATCGGCGCAGTCGCCTGAGTCAACGCCTACATACGCCGGCCCAACCAGCCCACACAACACCACTTGCTCGCCACATGCTACCCGGCCCGAGAGGGATATGCCACGGATTACTGCCGGCTGTCCCTGGTGGCCGTGAGTTGCATAACCGCCGTCAATGGATCGACAGCCGCCACAGTACCCTTTGCGGCATCGGTGCCGAGAAACTTGAGCAGTTGCTCCAGGGATACGTAGGGAACTTGCGACAAGTCGGCGTCGCGCGTCGCCAGTTCCACGCCTATGACCTTGCCGCCGGCCAGCATCGGCGCGCCGGCCAGGCGCGGATTGCGCGCCACTCGCAGCTTGCCGGAATCACCGGCGCCACTGACGCTTCCCAGCATCATCTCCGAGTTGGGAGTGAAGATATCCGGAGTCGGGAAGCCGGCAATATGGACATTGCCGCTGGAGAACTCGGCACCCAGCGGCAGAGGGCGCATGATCCGCCCGGTCAGTCGCACCAACGCCAGCCCAAGCGCCGCATCGCTGCGCACCACCGAACCCTTGGCAAGCGTGCCATCGACGCCCTGAAGTTCAATGTCGCCCGACCCCTCCAAGGTCGCCGCGGAGGTCACCACCAAATCCGCGGCGACCGGAAAGGCGGCGGCGTAGGAGGTGATCTGAACCTTCTTCTTGGCCACGGGCCTGGCAACTATCTGAATGGGAGCCTCAACCGGCGTCTCGGGGGCGTTAGCCACCGCAGCAGGCGTCTTCGGCGGCGTAGCCAGATCGGGATCCGGTCGGGGATGCGGACGGACGCGTGGCGCATCGTCGGCCCCGGCTGGGTCGGGAATCTTGGATGCCACGGCCAGAACCACCGCGGAAACGCCGGTTACCGGCGGCGGGGTCAGATCATCAAGAGCCAACGGTGTCACAGAATGCGGAAAATCAGGAGGGTGAATCGCCGCCTTGGCCTGCTGCAAAGATTCTTCCTTACGATCGCGATCCGCCTTGGCACTTTGCAATTTTTCCTGTGACCGCAGCACTTCAAAATTGCCTCCGCGGTGCGCCAAGGCCGCGGCGGCGCGATCCGCCTCATTCTGGCACGCTTCCACACGGGCCGACATCTCCTCCACCTCCTGGGCCAGTATGGTTGCCCGCTTCACTGCAGCGCGATATTCCTGCATTTTCTGGTCCACGACGTCTGCCGCCATCCACTGGATACCCCAGCGCTTCTGACCAGGCACCTGGGCTTCCACCCTGGCATTGGCAGCCACATAAAACGCCTCGCACTCGGCGAAAAATTTCTGCTTTTTGGCCTGATCATCGGCCAGGTTCAGGGCCACGGCCATGGCGTTAAGCATCGGTTCATCCAATTCCGTCGGATGACTGGCCAGGTATTCGCGAATGATCTTCGCCGCCCGCATCTGGTTGCGAAGACCGATTTGAACCAGGGCGGCATTGATGGCCAGAGCGCGATTCTGGCCCGTGGGAATCGTCAAAGCCATGTCCATGGGATCGCGGGCATGGGCAAAATCATTGAGGTAAAGACTGGCCAGGCCCTGTCCATGCAGGGCCGTGAGGTTATGACAATCAAGCATGGCGGCATCGGCAAACGCTTCCCTGGCGGCGGCGTACTCCCCGGCAGCCATGGCGTTTATTCCCTGCTGAAGCAAGGCGGAAATGTTTCGCGCGTCAGTTGGACGAGAGGCGGGGTTACTGGAAGGAACATCCGCCGCAACGGGCAGGGTGGCCCTGACGGCAGATGGGGCGGTCGCAGGGACCGCCGGCGTTGCCCCTTCTTTGATGAACTCCGCACAGTTGGAGTCCTCGATAACCACCCGCGCACCCATCTTTGTGACCACGATGTAGCCGCCGTCGATGCGGGTAATCGCGCCAGTAAGCCTTCGGCCATCCCTGGTCACCAGAGTATCAGCCTTGGCCACCGCAACTATCGTCACGACCAACGCCACGCCCACAATACAAAATCGCCACAACATGCAAAATCCTCGCTGCAATAATCATCCATTAACAGTGCCAACCAGAAACCGTCTGGCGCAGCCACCGTCTTCTTTGAAAGGGTTCTTATTTACACACTTACAATACCAAACGCTCCACAAAGCGTTTAATTGCGACAGGCAATTTTCACTGCCAAGCCCCCCATCTGATGGTAACAAGGCTATAGCCGCCGTTTAGCCGCAATAAACTCCTCCAACCGTGCAATTCCCATGCAGTTGATGACATTTTGCGGCCTGACCCATCCACGTCTGGCTACTCCCAGGCCGAACTCCATCCCTTGCAGCCCTCCCGTGCTGTGGGAGTCGGTATTGACAGCCAACTTTACTCCCGCTTGCACCGCCGCACGCGCACTGATTTCATTCAGATCCAGCCTCTGATAGCTGGCGTTGATTTCCAACGCCGTCCCATTGGCCGCCGCCAATTTAAATATTTTTGCCATGTCCAGTGGCAGGCCCTCACGGCTGTTGATCATGCGCCCCGTCGGATGGCCAATGATATTGACGTAGCGATTATCGATGGCGCGCAGAAGCCTATCCGTGGCTTTAAGAGCATCCTGTTTAAGCGCCGCGTGCGGACTGGCGATGACCATATCCAGTTCGGCCAGTATGGCATCCTCAAAATCCAGCGTTCCATCGGCCAGAATATCCACCTCGCAACCCGCCAGAAGTTTGATTCCGCTCAGACGCCGGCCGACCTGACGAATCTCCTTAACGTGCCTGAGTAAACGCTCTTCGTTCAGCCCATTAGCTAACGTCTGGCCCTTGGAGTGGTCGGTGATGGCCAGGTACTCATAGCCCATGGCGACAGCCGTCCGAGCCATTTCTTCGATGGTCGCGACGCCATCAGAGGCGATCGTATGCGTGTGCAGATCCCCGCGGATGTCGGAACGGCCGACCAGACGCGGCAATTCTCCACGCCCAGCTGCCTCGACCTCGCCACGATCCTCGCGTAATTCAGGTTCTATGAAATCGAGACCCAAAGCCGCATAGACTTCAGCCTCGCTGCGCCCGGCCACGCTCCTGAGCGCCGGAGCTTCGCCGGCCTTCTTCTGTAGCGCGTCATACTCGGCAGCCTTGTAGAGCCCCCACTCATTGAGCGTGCAATGGCGAGCGCTGGCCAAGCCGCGCAACTTGACGTTGTGCTCCTTGGAACCAGTGAAATACAGCAATGCGGCGCCGAAACTATCCGCCGGCACAATCCGCAGGTCCACCTGGAGGTCATCAGTGGTAAGGATGCTGGCCTTGGTCTGGCCCTGGCCCTGGATACGCTGGACCTCGGGGAACTTCACGAAGGCCGCGGCCACCGCTGGGCCGTCCGACAGATGGCTCGCGGAACATAGCAGATCCACGTCGCCGATGGTTTCGCGGCACCGTCTCAGACTCCCGGCAATCTGCGCCTCCTCCACTCCGGCAACGCGCCGCAAACGCTCCACAAGGCTTCGGGCGATGGGCTGGGCCTCCCCGATCAATATCCGTCCCGCGGACCTTTGCCGAAACGCGATGCCGGCGCGGATGCCATCAAGTTTCTTCGGGCCGATGCCTTTAAGGCCATCCAGATAGCCGCTATCGAGAGCTTTTATCAGATCGCCCATGCCGGCGATATTTCGTTCCTTCCAGAAAAGGGAGATGGTTTTAGGTCCCAGGCCGGGAATTTCCAGCAATTCAAGCAAACCCGCAGGCAGGCTGCCGGCTAATTCATCATAATCCGCACTGCGACCGGTGCGGGCGTATTGGTCGATAACGCGCAGCGTGTGTTGGCCGATTCCCGGCGTCCGGGCGAGGGAGCCGTCATCCAACGCCGCCTTCACGTCAATGGCCAGGTCCTTCACGATCCGGCCGGCGCGGGAAAACGCGATGGACTTAAACACCACCTCGCCCTTGATCTCCATGATCGCGGCCATGTTGGCCAGCATGGCCGCTATTTCCTGATTTACCGACATGCGGCCAAGTCTAGCCGCAAAAGCCTTCATTGTCAGCCGGAGGATTTGCGCAAGACGATCTTATGCAGAGGCCGATCCACAGCGCCCAGCCGGTATTTATAGGGTTCCTGGCCGCGAAGCAGGTCATACATGGAATGCCCGGCGGCCATGGCCTTCTCGATAGCCATGGCGACGGCGACCACGCCAGGACTCCATTCCTTTTTGGCATAATCGACGCCACAATTGTAAAGCAACGGACCGGTTGCAGAAGAGTACTGGAGCAAACAGGCGGCCGGCGCATCGGCAATCAGAAGCGTGAGGATGTCCATCCGACCGGAACCAACCAGCGACGGGGCTGTCGTCTCCAGCAACGGTCGGATACTCTTGCGCACGGCATCGCCTTTGGCGCCGCCACAGGCCTCCATCATTGCCAACGCGGCTTCCAAAGCCAGGCGCGTCTGATTTTTTCCATCATGGCAGGACACAAGGCGGGCATGCCCTTGAGCGTGGGCTTTGTTAAGCTTGCGGCGAATCTCCTTGCGCTCATGAGGAACCATAGCGGCAAGAAACTGGTCCCAGGAACCGGACAATTGCAGAGCCGGCGCGTAGCCGACGATGAATTCCTCAGGAATGAACCCCTCGGCCTTGGCCATGGAAATAAGATCCTGACGCGCGGGAACAGCCTGGCGCACATTATGAAATACCAGTTGGGTTGCCCGGCGATCCCAGAGCTTGCCCATCAGCGTCAATACCGCGTGCAATGCCTGCCTTTGGCAACCCGTCGCAATCAGAGGGTCCAGATAGTCGCTGACGGCGGCCCCCGGCGACTGTATGGTTCCCGCACCATCGAGTACCAGCGGGATGACCGCCACCAACTGCTTGTGCCTGTGCACGGCCACGATACGCAACGACCCCACCGCCGCAAACGGCCGGCATAAGGCTTCCTGCCAGACCGGAGAATGGAATGGTGTTCCCACCGCAGCGGAAACAGACAGGTCGTCCCAGTCTCGCAACAACTCGCCATCGGTCGGCCAAGTGGTCTGGCATGTCGCCGTAAAACCATCCAACTCGACGCTCTCTAATGGAGGCTGCTTCCCATCGTCAACCCGGCTGATCTTGAGACCGCCATCTACCAGCCCGGCGGCCGCATCGGCCCAACCTCTCATAATGCGTCGTACGTTCATCACCTTCTTACGTTAATCAATTCCCCGCATCAGTCCAATGGCCGAATCAGCCCGGGCTCGGCCTTGGGCCGTGGAAACGCCAAAACCCCAAACGGGCCGGCAGGACCATTGCCGTCATGGCTTGAAGAACTCCACCAGATATTTGATAGTCGCCGCCTTGCCATCTTTGCTGCGCAGGCCAACAACTTCCGCAACATAGGCGTTGGCTTGATCGGTACGCAGGGCCAGCGGTCGGAAAATGATGCAGTCGGCTACGCCCCAACCGGCGGTGTCAACGTGGAAGCATTCCATATCCAACGGTTTGCCGAGTGGCTCGATCTTGTTCTCGATCAGACGCACGCGGACTGGCGTAACCGTCACTTTTACATCGGCCTCGGCGGGCCGGGCGAAATGTTGCGGGTTCAGGGAAATGCTCCAGGCCCGGTGAGCATCGCAATAGTTTACAGGGAAAAAACCCGCTGCAGGATACGCGATGTAGTCGTAATCGGGAATCTCCGCGCGGGAACGATCCTGTATCCACATCGTCGAAAAGTCCTTGAAACTACCGAAACCGACCTTGCCAAGGTATGGACTGAGGCAGGAACGCCGGTGACCCAATACGCCCACGTTGGCCTTGTCGGAGTCGTCCATATATGCATGAACGCTCCGGCGGCAGCGCGGTCCATCGCCGCCAATGGCATATATGTTGCTGTGACTAGTTCCCTCCAGAGCATACTGGTAACGATCCTCCGGCCAGCCGGGGTTAGGCGGAAAGTGATCGAGTTTGCTGATGGTCTTCAGTAGCGCCGACGCCGCCTGGTTGTGGGCGCAGTAGACGGGATCGAGGGCCATGCCGTCGTAGGGGACATAGCAGAGGAAGCGGTACTGCATGAGAAGGCGCACCGCCTCCTGGCGATCCTGTGGCGTGTCGTCGCCGCCATCGTGGGCGGGGATCGGCTCCGACGCCTCCAGTGTCGGGATATTCACTTTGGCTATGCGGTTGAGCTCGCCGATAATCTGGGCCTTGGAACGCGGGTATGCCAACATCCCATCCACGACCACGCCCTGCGTGGAGGAAACCGTAGTCGGGCGGCTGGCCGGAGGCCCCAAAACGGCCTGATCGGCGCCAATGCACACCCATGCCGTCAGCCCCAACACGCCGGCACAACACGAAATCCAGAAACGGCCTACCATAAACATGCATTCTCAATATTTACGGCGCCGGTGCAAAAACAGATAGCCACCCCATCTGGGTGGCTATCTCGTGAACAGGGCCAGTCATTGCTGTCGCCGCCTGATCTACTTATTGGTGTTTTGCGGCTTGCCAATGGTGATCTTGAGCGCGTCGGGATTGACACCCTTGACCACCGATACCTTTACGCGGCCATAGCCGACTTCCTTGGCATTGGCTGCTACGACGTAGTCGCCATCGGCGACCTTGTCAAACTTAAAGGCGCCTTTGTCGTCGGTCTTGGTTTCCTGAAGGGCTTCCTTCTTGGGCTTGTCGCCGGCATCGAGCTGCCCGACATTCTGATTAGTATGGGCCGCTGGCGGAGCTTTCAGGAGGCGAACATTAGCGCCGGCAACCGCATTGCCGCTAGCGTCCACAACGGTTCCGCTGATGGTAGCTCCGGCCGCCGGGGCATCATCGGCACGCGCCGTCAACGAATTCCATACCATCACCAAGGCGACCGCCACCAACACGGGAAGACTCCACCGCAATGCATTACTCATACGCTGACTCCTTTTCCTTTGTCGTTATACGGCCATCTTCTATCCCGCCGGCTACGCGGCGGACGTGGTCTCATCACGGAAGCGACCGCATTACCAACAGCTATAACGTCATACTGGCCAAATTGTTGCCTGTTGTAAGAAATCCCGCGCGTTGCGATAACTCATGTTGCATTGATCTTCAGTGCCGTCAGCTTTGGTGCCAACCGATGGCAATCTCATCGTCGCCTCTCGCCCCTCGCCCCCTCCTCCATCCTTCCTAACAACTCAGTTGCAAAACACTCAAACAATGCAAAATGTGCAAACTATGCAGAATCCACTCAAAAACGCGGTTTTCGCCTTCCCCGACTCCTGACTCCTGACCCCCGATTCCCCCGATTCCCCCCCCCCTGCAGCCCTCGCCCCTATTGAATCCACCCGCCAACCAACTACCATATTCTCTCGCAGCGGCCTTTTCGCTGCCTGGACGACCAAACCTATGACCACCACTGCCTTGCCACTTGTGCCGCCTCCTTCCATCGCCGCCTTTTCACGAGCCGTGCTCCCGCTTTTGCACGCCAATGTCCGTGCCCAGCGCATGCTTGACTCGATCGCCTCCATCCTTCAGACCGACCGCTGGAACTCCTTCAGCCAGTTCCACCAGACCACCAAATACCTCCAGAGCGCCTACGAGGCCGCCGGCGCCGCCGTCGAGGTCCACCATGCCCCCACCGGCGGCTACTTCGGCACCGGACGCTGGATCGTCCAGGAGGCCCACGATATCCACCACGGCATCCTCGACATCGTCTCGCCCATCTATCACCGCGTTCTCGATTATCGCAACTGCCCCTGGCACGTCGCCCAATTCAGCTCTTCCACCCCCACCGGCGGCCTCGATGGCGATCTGATCGTCATCGATACCCCCGAGGCCCTGGAAGCGCGCCGCTCTGGCAGCCTCGCCGGCAAAGTGGTTCTCACCAAGCTCAACGTCCCCCAATACCGTGTCAAATTCTACGACCGCGGCGCCTCCGCCGTCGTTTCCGATGTCGGCGTCGCCGACCTTCCTGATGCCGTGCAGTGGGTGAAACTCGGCTGGGGCGGCTTCGATCTGGCCACCGCCGCCGCCCGCATTGTCTGCCTGGCCATCTCTCCCAACCAAGGGCAGAACCTGCGCCGCCTGCACCAGCAGCACAAGACCCTTCGCGTGCATGTCGAATGCGACGTCCAACGCTACTGCGGAACCCACGATGTGGTCAGCGGCATTGTCCAGGGCCGCGATGACCCCACCTCTGAAGTCTGGGCGGTGGCCCACAGCGCCGAACCAGGAGCCCTGGACAATGGATCGGGTGTCGCCTGCTGCATCGAGATCGCCGCCATGCTCAACGATCTTATCTCCACCGGCCGCCTCCCCCGCCCCCGGCGCAGCATCCGTCTGCTCCATGGCTACGAGTGCTACGGCTTCTTCAACCAATTGGAATTCGTCCGCCGCTTCGAGCCGCCTCTGGCCGGCGTCTGCATCGACACCCTTGGCGCCAAGCCGGAAGTTTGCCAGGGACACCTGCGCTGGCACGCTTCCGTTCCTTCCTCGGCGTCCTTCGCCGAAGACCTCGGCGAGGTCTTCCTGCGCGACGCCCTGGCTATCGACGATGCCGGCTACCAATACGAATCACGCCCTTTCCTCTCCACCGACGACACCCTCATGGGCGATCCCCACTACGGCTTCCCCATGCCATGGATCACCAATCACCCCTTCACCGGCTATCACAGTTCCGCCGACACCCTGGAGATGGTCAGTCCGCGCGGCCTGGCCGTCTGCACCGCGGCTATGGCCTCCTACCTCTATTACCTGGCCGATGCCGGCACCGAACAGGCTCTGGAAATGGCCCAGTGGCAAACCCGCCGGCTCGCCGAGAAGCTCGCCGCCGCCCCGCGCACCAGCGCCCAGGCCCAGGCTCTGCGCATCCAGCATGATGCCTCCATGCAACGCCTTGGTCGCCTGGTCTGGAGCGGCCGGCGTCAGGTGCTCCTTGATGCCTTCGCCCAGTTACAAACCCAGGCCGACAGCGCCGTCGCTGCCGCCGCAACTCTGCCCACGCCTCCCCTTGGCACGCCTCCCCCCGACTCGCCCATCCTTGCCGCCGAAATTGCCGCAACCCTCGCCAAGATTCCCATCCGCCGCCGTACCCTGGCCCCAACCACCGAAAATGTCTTCCCCGCCTTGGTTGACAAGATCAGTTCGGCCCAGAAGTGGGCCCATTATTGGGCCGATGGCATGCGCACCGTGGAGCAGATCGGTCAGCTCATGGGCGCGGCCCTCAACCGCACCTTCCGCGCCGACGCCATGGCCTCCTTCTTCCAGGGCATGGCCGAACTTGGTTATCTCGATCTGGTCGCTCCCCAGGATATGCTTACCGAGCAAGGCCTCCTGGCCGACCTCCGCGCCCTCGGCGTCCACGAGGGCATGGACCTCATGGTTCACAGTTCCCTCTCCAAAATCGGTCCCGTCCGCGGCGGCGCCCCGGCCGTCATTACCGCCCTCCTCAAGGCCATCGGTTCCACGGGGACCCTCCTCACCCCGTCCTTCAATTTTTCCCTGACCGGAACCTACAACCCCCTCACCACCCCAACCTGCAACGGCGCCATCGCCGACGCACTCTGGCGCCGACCCGATGCCTTGCGCAGCGACCATCCCAGCCATCCCGTTGCTGCCATCGGGCCCAAAGCCCAGTCCTATCTCAGCGATCACGCCGCCAACGGCATCTGGGCCGCCAACAGCCCAATTGGGCGCCTCGTCCACGGCGGCGGCTGGGTTATGGTCATTGGCGACGTCAACGAACCGCGCACCGTCTACCATATTGCCGAGATTTCTCTTAACGCCCCTTGCCTCGATCAGTTCGGGATTCCTCACCGCGTCGTGCAAGCCGACGGCTCCATCAAGCAAATCCCTGGACTCGCCTGGCGCAACGCCGGCTGCCCCGTGGAGCCCAAACTCCTCGATCCCGCCCTGGACCAGGCCAAACTCCAGACCCGCGGCAAAATCGGACGGGCCGTCAGCACCCTCGCTCGGGCCATCGATGTTTACAACATGCGCCGCACCCACCTGGGCACTGCCTGTTCAACATGTCCCATCCGGCCGGGGTATTGCAAATAATGTGTTTCCCCGTGGCTGCTCTTCTAGGGTGATTCGCAATGTCACAGTATGCGACCAGCCTCCGCCTGGAATCCTATCGCATGCCCGCGGCCTCCCTGGGCGGCGAGAATCCTCTGCCCCCCTATCCTTTTATAGCTTCCGCCAGGCTGCCACCACCCGAGGTCATCGGCCCCGACGATCCCCAACGCGGCCCCCTGCGCACCATTCATCCCTATCGCAACCTCGACCAATACGACCGCAACCGTTCGCCTCGCAACTTCAAAGTTGCCGTCCTGGAAAATGAATCCCTTCGCGCCACCTTCCTCCTGGAACTGGGAGGTCGCCTCTGGTCGCTCTATCACAAGCCCTCGGACACCGAACTTCTGCATGTCAATCCCGTCTTCCAACCCGCCCATCTGGCCGTCCGCGACGCCTGGTTCAGCGGCGGCGTGGAATGGAACATCGGACTCATGGGGCACAGCCCCTTCACCTGCGCCCCTCTCTTCGCCGCCGCTGTCGCCGACGACGATGGCAGCCCCATGCTCCGCCTCTACGAATGGGAACGCGCCCGCTGCGTCCCCTTCCAGCTTGATTTCGCGCTCCCGCCGGGATCGCCATTCTTGCTTCTGCGCGGACGCATCGCCAATCCTCAGCCCCATGCCGTGCCCATGTATTGGTGGTCCAACATCGCCACCGACGAAAAACCCGGCCTGCGCGTCCTCTCCCCGGCGGCATCCGCCGCCCGCCATCAATACGACGGCAATATAGTCTATGGCGATCTTCCCCTTTGGGATGGAATCGACATGACCTACCCCGACCAACGCCTCTACTCCGGGGACCTCTACTTCCGCATCCCCACCGGCCAGCGGCCCTGGATCGCCTCCCTCGATTCCCACGGGCGTGGGCTGATTCACACTTCCACCGATCGCATGATCGGCCGCAAGATGTACGTCTGGGGCGCCAGTTCCGGCGGTCGGCGCTGGCAGGAATATCTTGCCGATGCCAACCACGCCTACATCGAAATACAGGGTGGTTTTACCGAGAGGCAGGGACAAATCCAGATTATGCCCGCCGGCGCCCAATGGTGCTGGATGGAAGCCTACGGACTCATGGAAGCCGATCCCTCCCGCGTTCACGCTGGCGACTGGAATGCTGCCTGTCAAGCCGTCGCTGGCAAGCTGGAGGAAATGCTCCCTCGTCGCTCGTTACATGATGAACTTGGCCGCCGCGCCCCCGCTGCCCGGCGGCCTCCGCACCAAATTCTCAACCAAGCTTCCGGCTGGGCCGCTCTGGAACTCCAGCGGCTCCTGAAATCCGGCCAGCCGTCCTGGGCCGGACCGGCGACGCCTTTCCCAGACTCCACTATCGGGCCCGACCAGACGCAGTGGGCACGTTTGCTTGATGATGGCCAGTTGCCTTACGTTGCCCCTGGGCATGGACCGGGAACCTTGATGGTTCAACCCCAGTGGCGCCTGCTCCTCGAAGCCGCCCTCGCCGCCGGCCGCGGCGACCACTGGCTCTCCTGGTTCCATGTCGGACTGATGCGCCGGCGCGACGATGACGTCGCCGGCGCCCGCTCCGCTTTCGAGTTTTCTAATGCCCGCGAGCCAAACCTTTGGGCTACGCGCGAACTGGGGATTCTCGCTCGCGATGTCGGCGACTATGCATCATGGGCATCCTTCGCCCTCTCCGCCGTCGGCCTCGACCTGAACTGCGCTCCCATGGCCGCCGAATGCGCCCTGGCCCTCAATCTCGCCGGCCGCTACGCAGATACCATTGTCTTCATCGACTCCTTGCCGACTTGCGTTGCCAATCGCGAACTCGTCCGGCTTTATCGCGCTATGGCGGCCCTGCACATCGGCGACCTCGACCACGTGCAGCGTTTCCTCGATCGCTTGGTCAGCGGGGAAGCCGAACCCGCCTCCGTCCGCGAAGGCGATGTTGGCCTGGCCGATCTTTGGTTGGGTCTTCAGGAAAAACGTCTGGCCGCCCAGCTCGGGACGGAGATTACTCTCGATATACGCCGCCGCGTCCGCGAGGAATTTCCTGTGCCTCACCCTCTGGATTTTCGCCAGCGCGTGCGGGAGATTTAATATCGTTCCTAACCGTTTCCCTCGTCACCAAACTTTCTCTTATTACGCGTCATGACCAATCTTTATCTTGATATCCTTCGCATGCCCGCTGCCGAACTTGGCCGGCCCAATCCCCTTCCACCCTATGCCCTGGAAATGAACGCGCCCTCTGACATTCCCCTCGCGGACAAGACCGACTACCCCGACCGCGGCAAGGAAAATATAGTCCAGCCATATCTCCTCTTCGATGGCTATGATCGCACCAAAATCTCCCGCAATTTCTCCGCCGCCGTGCTGGAAAACGAATATCTCCGCGCCACTTTTCTGGTGCAACTCGGCGGAAGGCTCTGGTCCCTGGTTCACAAACCCACCAACACTGAATTGCTGCACGTAAACCCCGTATTTCAACCCACCAATCTTGCCGTGCGCAATGCCTGGTTCAGCGGTGGCGTCGAATGGAACATCGGAATTTTCGGCCACTGCCCTCTCACCTGCGAACCCCTCTTCGCCGCCCGTGTCATCGGCGACGATGGCACGCCCATCCTCCGCCTTTATGAGTGGGAACGCGCCCGCCGTGTCGCCTTCGCCCTGGACTTTTCTCTGCCTCCCGCCTCGCAGTTCCTCTTGGTCCGCGTGCGCATCATCAATGCCCAACCCCATGCCACCCCTATGTACTGGTGGTCCAACATCGCCGTCGATGAAAAAGAAGGCACACGCGTTCTCGTTCCTGCCAACGACGGCTTCTGCCACGACTACGATGGTCGCCTCGTCGCCCGGCCCCTGCCTCTCTACAACGGCCAGGACGCCACCTATCCCACCGGACGTCTCTACGCCGGCGACCAGTATTTCAATATTCCACCTCAACAACGCCGCTGGATCACCGCCCTCGACAAACATGGCCGCGGGCTTATCCAAACCTCAACCGCACGCCTCGCCGGGCGCAAGCTTTTTTTCTGGGGCATGAGTAACGGCGGACGGCGCTGGCAGGAATATCTCGCCCAAAAGGGGCACAACTACATCGAAATCCAGGCCGGCCTTACCCAAATCCAAGGCCAGTTCGCGATCATGCCCCCCGGAGCCGAGTGGACCTGGCTCGAAGCCTACGGCCTCATGGAGGCCGATCCATCGGTCATCCACGGCTCGGACTGGCCTGCCGCCTGTGGTCTGGTGGACCGGCGTCTGCAGGGCATGCTCCCGGCTAAGTCGTTGGACGCCAGGCTCACGGCCACCAGCACCGATGCCAATCGTGTGCCCGTGGAAATCTTGCACGCGGGATCGGGATGGGGGGCGCTGGAACTCGAACGCCTCGTCAAGGCCGGCAAACCTCCTTTCGCCCCCGCCGCCATGCCTTTCCCCTCTTCCACGCTTGGCCCCGACCAGCAGCCCTGGCTCCATCTCCTGCGCGATGGTCAACTCCCCTGCATTTCACACGCCACCGCACCAGGTTCGCTCATGGTCCAGCCGGAATGGCGCCAACTCCTGGAAGTATCCGCAAACTCCAGCCATGGCGCTCACTGGCTTGCCTGGTACCACCTGGGCCTGATGCGCTATCGCGCCGGCGACCGCTCTGGAGCCAGAGCCGCCTGGGAACACTCCTGCAAACTTCAGGATAACGCCTGGGCCCGGCGGCAGCTTGCTATCAGCGCCCTCGAGAATAAGGAACCTGCCCAAGCTCTCGAACTGCTCTGTGCGGCCGCCAGGCTTTCCCCCCACGTGGTTCCTCTTGCCCTCGAATGCGCCCGCCTGATGGCTCAGCAAAAACAATGGACGCGGTTGCTTGAGTTCGTCGCAACCCTTCCCTCTGCCGTAACCGCCAATGAGCAACTCGCCTTTATGCGCGCTCTGGCCGCCCTGGAAACCGGCGACCTGGATTTTGTCGGTGGCTATCTGGACGCTTTCCTCCGCGAAAGCCGTGAGATGATCGATATTCGCGAAGGCGATGGCTGTCTTGCCAACCTGTGGTTCGGCATGCACGCCCGCCGCCGCGCCAAAGAACTTGGCGTTCCCCTTGGCGAAGAGCTCATGAAGCAGATCCAAAAGGAATACCCGGTTCCTCAGTGGATCGACTTCCGCATGCATGTGACCGGCCGCTAATCGATGGCGAACGTATACTTTTGATCGCCCCCGCCGGTCTGGAATAATGAAAGCGAATACCATGCTGCAGCCAAACCCGTCGCGCCAGGACAAAGATTGCAACCCACGCTCTACCGGAGCCCTCGCCATCGCCCTCTTTCTGGCCATGGTCCAGCTCCTGGCTTTTCCCGACATCCTTCATTCACAAGCTGCCACCGCACCATCAACCTTCCCCGTCCCGATCATTACCAGGCCCGACGCCCTGATGCCGGTAAATCCCCAACTCGATGTTTTGCCGCCGCCTTGGCCGTGGCTTAATATCAAGGCCTCCGATGGCAAGCTCCTTGAGTTTCGCTGGCAGACCGGTCAGCGCCTTACCCAGGCTATCTTCGTGGACCAGGGCCAACCCGTCCCCGCCAATGTCGAACTTGGTGACGCCCAGGCGGATGCCTTCGCCTCCATGATGACCAAACTGCTCGGACCCCAGAAGGCCGATCTTATCATAGCCCCCGAACGCATTACGGATGTGCGTTTTTCCGCCAAGATCCATTATCGCCTCAAAAAAAATGGAACCGTTCTGGACACCGTGCTCATTCGTCACCGCGTCGCCAACTGGTGGACCAACATCCAGGCCAAGATTGAGTTTGCCGAAAATGAAGACGGAAACAAACTCGTACAGGCTGTGGATGCACTGGCCGACGATGTCGCCCTGTCGCTCGTGCCCCACGGAAAGAAACCGGCCCAAGGCATCTCGTTTGCGTCTGCACCGCTTCTGCCGCCGCGCAAACCCGGTGACGGCATCAACATCGGCGACAAGCCGAAACTGGCGTTCACTTCTGCAACCGACGGCAAACCCATGACTCTGGCTGATCTTCACGGAAAGGTGGTAATTGTCGATTTCTGGGCAAGTTGGGGCGAGCCGTCCCTGGCCATCGAGGCCAAGCTGTCAGCCCTGAACCAGACCTGCGCCGCCAAAGGCGTCCAAATCATCGGAATAAACCTGGATCGCGACAAAACCGCCATGCAGACCATCATTAAGGCCAAGAGTC
>Ga0316231_1000930_pt1 | contig 36543 bp, 28 predicted proteins | sample TBH18027metaG_FD_206002 | JGI IMG/M metagenome (GOLD analysis project Ga0316231, IMG submission 206002) | Freshwater microbial communities from Trout Bog Lake, Wisconsin, USA - TBH18027 | ecosystem: Environmental > Aquatic > Freshwater > Lake > Hypolimnion/Profundal zone | place: USA: Wisconsin... | reverse complement strand
GTAAGCGTCCGGCCAGGCACGCGTGGGTCGCTTGCTCAAGCGGCGTCGCGTTGATCCAGTCGCGCTCGGACGCTGCTCATATTCCATGGCAGCAATTCATCGACCCGTTTGACCGGATGATCGGCGATCCGCGCCAGCACCTGGCGGAGATAATCCTCTGGATCGAACCCATTCATCTTGGCGGTCTCGATCAGCGAGTATGCCGCGGCGGCGCGCTCGCCGCCGGAATCAGAACCGGCGAACAGCCAGTTTTTCCGGCCCAGACACATCGGCCGCATCGATCGTTCGGCGGCGTTGTTGTCGATGCAGACACGGCCATCGCGTAGCAGCAGTGTCATCGCCTGCCAGCGCGACAGCGTGTAGCGGATCGCTCCGGCGAGTTCGCTCTTGCCGGAGATCCGCGGCAGGGTTTGCTCCAGCCAGATTTTGAGATCGGCGAACAACGGTGCGCTTTTAGCGCGCCGCGTCGCGAGGCGGGCCTCAGCAGGTTCACCGCGCACCGTCGCCTCGATCCCATACAAGGCGGCGATGCGTTGGAGAGCTTCGGTGGCCAGCGGCGATTGCGTGGCTTTATACACATCGAAGAATTTCCGCCGCGCGTGCGCCCAACAGGCCGCTTCGGTGACGCCCCGCTCATACAGCCCGGCATAGCCCGCATAACCGTCCGCCTGGAGGATGCCGCGGAACGATGCCAGGTGGTCGCGCGGATGGTTGGCCTTGCGGTCGGGGCTGTAGCAATACAGCACCGCCGGTGGCGCTTGGCCGCCGAAGGGGCGATCGTCGCGGACGTAGCACCAGAGCCGGCCGGTTTTGGTGCGGCCCCGGCCGGGGTCGAGCACCGGCACCGTGGTGTCGTCGGCATGCACCCGGTCCGCCGTCATCACATGGGTGCAGACGGTATCGATCAGCGGCCGCATCAGCCGAGCCGTCTGTCCCACCCAATCCGCCAGCGTGGAACGATCCAGGTCGATCCCGTCACGGGCATAGATCTCGGCCTGACGATACAGCGGCAGATGATCACAGTATTTCGCCACCAGCAGATGCGCCAGCAATCCGGGCCCGGCCAGACCGCGATAGATCGGCAGGCTGGGTGCGGGCGCCTGCGCGATCCCCTCGCAAGACCGGCACGACAGCTTCGGCCGCACATGGCGGGTGACGCGGAACGATCCCGGCACATAGTCCAGCACCTCGGTGACATCCTCACCGAGCGGGCGTAGCGAACCGCCGCATTTGGGGCAGGCGCAGGGGGCGGCATGCTCCACCACATCGCGTGGCAGTGCCTCGGGTAACGGTTTGCGTGCGGGCTTGCGCCGCGGCTTCGGGGCGGTGGTCGGGGGGGCGGTGGTCGGGGCGGCGGGTTCCTCCGGCTCTGATGGCGCGGTTTCCGCCACCTGCTCCTCAAGGTCGCCAAGCACGAGTTCGAGCTGCTCAAGCGCGCCGCGCAACTTCTCCGAGGAGGCGCCGAACCGCTCACGCAACAGCTTCGCCAGGCGCAGTTTTAGTTGCTCGTTTCGCAGCACCTGTTCCATCAGCCCGTTACGTGCCGCTTGCAATTCGGCCGTGTGCTCATCCTCGCGGTGCAGCAGCAACGCGCGTAATGCGATCACGTTATTCGGTAATGTTGCGGGATCGAGCGGGGCTGGCATGAGTGAATCGTCCGATACCGATTCGCGTCGCTCCAAGTTATTTCTTGCCCTCAACACGCGCTTTTCAGCCCGCTATCGCGGGACGCCAGGTTCGTATCGGCATCCGCCAATCGATCCCCTCTAATAACATCGACAGTTGCGCCGGGGTCAGCGGGACTGTGCCGTCTTTCGCCTGTGGCCAGACGAAGCGGCCCTTCTCAAGCCGCTTGGCGAACAGGCACAAGCCTTGTCCGTCCCAGCACAGCACCTTGACCAGATCGCCGCGACGGCCGCGGAACACGAACAACTGTCCGCTGAACGGGTCCTGCCCGAGTTGCCCTTGGGCCAGGGCGGCGAGGCTGTCGAAACCCTTGCGCATATCGGTATGGCCGCATGCCAGCCACACACGCACATTCGGCGGCGGCGCGATCATCCGCGCAACGCCGTCATGACACGGCGCAGGGCGATCAGACTCACGTCATTGCCGACGCGCAGACGCCTGCCGTCCGGCAACACGATCTCGATCGTTTCCGCCGCAGGCCGGTCATTAACGGGTGGCGCTGGCGGGGGTGCGATTGGTGCTGTGTGGTCAACGCGAACCGCCACGAAGCGCGCCGGCGAGACCGCTGTCAGGCGACCTTCACGCACCTGACGCCGCCATGCGCGGAGCAGGTTGGGATAGACATCGTGCTGTGCCGCCACCGCCCGGACAGTCGCGCCAGGCTCGTGCGTTTCGGCGACGATCCGCAGCTTCTCTTCCACGCCCCAGCGCCGGCGCCGTTCTCTGGCGCCGATGATCTCGATCGTGCCGTTCGACATGACTTTAAGGTCAACCTTACAGAGGACTTTAAGGTCAGCAGCTTCGGCACGTCTCGCGCGGTCAAAGCAAGGCGGGGATCACCGGACGCTTACTATCCAGTAGCGGCCAGATCGCTAGATAAACACTCCGGCCATGCCGCCTGCCGGATAGCGTGTCCCCGCCGCGGCCCCAATGGGCACCGCAGCCGAAATGCGCGCCACGTCATCGGCCGACAACCTGACGTTCAATGCGCCAACGTTTTCGTCCAATCGAGTGGCCTTGCGGGTGCCCGGAATGGCGACGACGTCCGGCCCCTGCGCCAGCAGCCATGCCAGCGTGACCTGAGCCGGCGTGCATCCCTTCTCCGCCGCGATGGCTTCGATCTTCGCCACCAAGGCCCGGTTTTGCTCGAAATTTTGCTCCTGAAAGCGGGGATGCACGGCGCGCCTGCCGTCGATGTCAGAGAAGCTTTTGATCGCGCCGGTCAGAAAGCCGCGCCCCAGCGGCGAATACGCCACAAAGCTGATCCCCAGTTCGGTCGTCATCTTGCGGGTTTCCTCGGCATCCTCGCGATACAGCAGCGAGTACTCCGTCTGCACCGCCGCGATCGGATGCACCGCATGCGCTCGGCGGACCCGGTCGGGTGCCGCTTCCGACATGCCAAGGAACCGCACCTTGCCCTGCTGCACCAGCCTGGCCATGGCACCGACGGTGTCCTCCACCGGAACGTTCGGATCGACGCGATGCTGATAATACAGGTCGATCACATCGACCCCGAGGCGCTTCAGGCTCGCCTCGCACGCCTCCATGACATACTCTGGCCGGCCGTTGACGCCGTTCGATTGGCCGGGGCGTTGCGTCTGGCCGAACTTGGTCGCCAGCACTACCTGGTCGCGGCGGCCCTTCAAGGCGCGACCGAGCACCTGCTCGTTATGGCCCCAGCCATACATGTCGGACGAATCGAAATGATCCACGCCAATGTCGATCGCATGGCGGATCAGGTCCTCGGATTCCGAGTCGTCGGCCGCGCCATAAATGCCCGACAGCGACATGCAGCCCAGGCCGATGGCCGAGACGGACAGGCCGCCCTTGCCCAATGCACGATGTTCGAGGGTTGGCTTGGTTGCCATTGGATGTGCCTCCAGTTGTGGTTACGGCGATTGTCGGCCGGGATTATGGGCGACCACAGTCTGGTGCGCCAGGGCATGAACGCGAAAGCGATAGGGGCCACCTGAGGTCGTTTCGACCATGGACTGGAACTGTCTTTGGCGCCAAAGCAGAACCGGCGAGCGATTGAGCCACCGATGGCCTGGATTTTGTTCCGGGTAACAATCAGAAGGCGCATAGGCGATGCGGGTCTGTTGATGCCGATGTTGGCCGGCTTCACCCAACCATTAATGCCACTTTTCCTACAAAAACATTATAATACATCCGAGGCAACTCTCAGGGTACGCGGTTGATGAACAGGTTTCTGGTTACACTGCGTCATCGCGTGGCCGGCGTGGGGATCATTCCCCGGCTTTTGTTGGCATCTCTGGCAGCGGTCGTTATCGCCGTGTTCGTGGTGCAGGCATGGACGCTGCATATCGTTGGGGGGTCGGAAGACCACGCCGCGCAACTGCGGCTGGACGTCAATCTCGCGGTTCTGCAGGCCGAGTTGTTGCATCGCGGGACCGATTGGCGCCTGAGCGATGACCAGAAGCTGACTCTGGCCGGGCAGCCGGCCGAGGAACTTGCGACCGTGGTTGACGATGTTGGCCGGATCACGCAGGGCGTGGTAACGATATTCGCTGGCGATACGCGTGTGGCTACAACCGTCAAGCGTCCGGATGGATTGCCCGCGACCGGAACGAAACTCGCACCCGGACCGGCGTACGACGCGGTGGTCGGCCGAACCCAATCTTATCGTGGGACCGCCGAGATTCTCGGCACACGATACCTCACCGTTTATGAGCCGTTGCGCGATCAGGCCGGCCATCAGGTTGGCATCCTGTTCGTGGGCGTACCAAACGCGAGTGTCCAGGCCGTGCTGGACAAGATTATCTGGCAATCGTCCCTGGCAGCCCTCCTGGTGATTCTGGTGGTCGCCGCGATCCGCTGGCTGATGCTCCATGCCACCATGCGTCCGCTTCAGGATCTTGCGAGCACTGTGCACGCCATCAGCGACGGCCGATTCGACCTTTCCGTGCCTTGCGCCGACCGTTCGGACCAACTCGGGGATATTGGCCGGGCGGTGGAAATGTTACGGGAAAAGGCTCAGCGGGGCCAGGCGTTGGAGGCACAGGCGACGGCGGCCAGGGACGCCGCCACGAGACGGCAGCAGGCCATGGACGACCTGACCCAGGATTTTGGAACGTCGGTATCCGGCGTGCTGGAGGGACTGGTCGACTCCGCCCGGTCGATGCGTGGGGCAGCGGGGGAGATGGCCGATGCCGCCGAACATACGAGCAACGACATGATCGCCACCAGTTCGGAAGCAGATTCGTCCTCACAGAACCTCTCCAGGGTCGCTGCCGCCGCTGAAGAACTGACCGCCAGCGTGAATGAGGTTTCCCGTCAGGTCGGCGAAGCCGCTCAGGCCGCGGAAGAAGCCGTCAAGCAGGCCAGGACAACGGATGTGACTGTCCGAAGCCTGAGCGAGGCGGCCAAACAGATCGGCGAAGTTGTCAGCATGATCAGCAACATCGCCGCCCAGACCAATCTGCTGGCGCTGAACGCGACCATCGAGGCGGCGCGCGCCGGAGAGGCGGGCAAAGGTTTCGCGGTCGTCGCCAGCGAAGTGAAGCAACTGGCGACCCAGACCGCTCAGGCGACCCAACAAATCGGAGTGCAGGTCAACGCCATCCAGATCGCCACCGAGGAAGCCGCCGTCGCGACCCGCGGTGTGACTGGCGCGATCGGCAGAGTGAGCGATGTCGCGAGCGCGATCTCCGCGGCGGTGCGGGAACAGGGATCCGCTACAAGAGAGATTGCGACCCAGGTTAACGCGGTGGCAGAGGCGACCAGCAAAGCGTCCCGAGCGCTGTGTGATGTGACGACCACGTCCGAACGGTCAGGCGTGATCAGCCAGACAGTGCTGGTAGCGTCTGACAAGGTAACTGAGATTTCCGCCACCTTGCGCGAGGACATAGATCATTTCATGACGGCGGTGCGCCAAAGCCAGAAAAGCGCGGATCGCCGCCAGTATGAGCGGATTCCAGGCGACAAGACGGCGGTGACACTGCGCATCGACACGCATGGGCCGGTATCGGCGTTGCTCGTAGATATCTCGTTGGGCGGGGCAGGCTTGTCTTGCGGCATTCCCTGCAAAGCGGGCACCGAGATTTGGGTTACGCTCCCTGGCAGCGGCCTGGACGTTTCCTCGCGTGCCGTGAACATCCGAAACAACGTGCTGGGTGTCGCCTTCCGGCAAGATGCGCAGACACTCTCCAAGGTCAGGCAGGCCATCGACTGGATCGCCGCCCGGGCCGTGTCCGAACACCGAATGGACGCGGCCTGATCCGGCGGGATGATACCGTTTTCGTTTCCCTTGTTCGCGGACGGGCGGTTGCCTGCTTGCATCCCGGCCGCGCCTATGGTCGGAGACGCCCCTCTCGGCGAATAGGCAGCGGAACATGACGGTCATCGGGGTGGATTTTGGCACGACCAACAGCGTCGTGACCCTGTTACGGCCGGACGGATCGGTCGATACGGTGCGGCATGCGTTCGGCATGGCGGAGTTGGACGTCATCCGCTCTGTCCTGTGCTTTTGGAATGACGGCGCCCGCAATCAGGTCATTCTGCGGAATGCGGTCGGGCCGGCGGCGATTGAGGCGTATCTCGACGATCCGCTGGAAAGCCGGTTGATGATGTCGCTGAAGAGCTATCTGGCGCAGCGCAGTTTTACCGAGACGCGGGTTTTCGGACGCCCGTTTACACTGGAGGCGCTGATCGGTCTGTTCCTGAGCCAGATCCTGCCTGCCCCTCGCAAGGCCGTTCTGGTCGCCGGCCGTCCCGTCCGGTTTGCCGGCGATCACCCCGACGACGCGCTGGGCGAACTGCGGCTGCGCGGATCATACGGTGTCGCGGGTTGGGCGAACGTTCAAACCGCGCTGGAACCCGAAGCCGCCGGCTACCGCTTCGCCCGCGGCCTCGACAAGCCGGCCACAGTACTGATCGGCGATTTCGGCGGCGGCACCAGCGATTTCTCGGTCATGCGCTTTGAACCCGGTAGCAATCGCCCCGTTCAGGCGCTCGGTCATGCGGGCGTCGGCATCGCTGGCGATACGTTCGATTTCCGTATCATGGACCACGTCGTCTCGCCGCGTTTGGGTAAGGGCACCACCTATCGTCCCGGCAACACCGACCTTCCGGTGCCTCCGGAGTATTACTCCAGCTTCGCGCGCTGGCACCGCCTGTCACTGATGCGGGCACCGAAAACGATGCGGGACATCGAGGCGGTGATGGGGTCAGCGAAATATCCCGATCGCCTGGGCGCCCTGCTGAAGCTGATTCGGGACGAACTCGGCTACGAGTTGTATCGATCGGTATCCGGCGTGAAAGCGGCTTTGTCCAAAGCGGAGACGGCCGTGCTGAATTTCAGGCACGCCGATTTCGCCATCGAGGAAACGATCGCCCGAGCGGACTTCGAACACTGGATCGCACCCGACATTGCTCGGATTGCCGCGACGGTGGACCTCGCACTGGCCGAGGCCGGTTTGAAAGAAGACGCGGTGGACCGGGTGTTCCTGACCGGAGGCACGTCATTGGTTCCGGCAGTGCGCGGTCTGTTCACCAGCCGGTTCGGCGACCATCGTGTCACGGGCGGAGGGGAGTTTGTATCAGTCGCGGAAGGTCTGGCCCTGATCGGGCGGGATCGGCACCCTTAGATCACCCCGGTTCCAATCGGGACGTGCACGTCCCGCGGACTGTATTTCCCTGCCTCGCGGATTCAGCGGGTAGCGGCCCGGCGGCGTGCCAGAAAGAGACCTGCCAGTCCAATTCCGAACACGGCAAATGCCGGGGGTTCCGGGACACTCACACTCATGATCAGGCTCTGCAAATTGTAGGTCACCCCGTCGGACAGAAATGAGTCCGCTTCGGTCTGATGGCCGGCCGGTAGAGTCGGCGCCATGGCGAGCAAGTCATTGAACAACGGGAGTAGGTCAGGATCGATGGTGCCGGTAAAGCCGCTGTAATCGATATGCAGATTATATTCCAGGCTCCAGATCGCGGCCTGTACAGCCGCCGACATGGTCGCGGTCGGGTCGATTGCCATCTGTTGGTCGCCATAGTTGGCCAGGCCCAGAATCTCCTGTGCGACGAAGGCCGATATCGGCGTGGACGTCGCGGTGTTGTTGCCCGAATGATCGTCGGTCAACGTGCCGAGTGTATAGACGGCGGTGGAATCGCCCTTGCCCAATTCGTCAAGGTTGCCGGTTGGCCCGATATTGTGCACCAGGTCGATGCACCAAGCGTAGATCACGAACGATGTGGCAGCATCATACGTGCTGCCATAATTGATGGTCATCACGTCCTGCGCGGCATACTGCGGATAGGCCGGATCGGCGTAGGCATCGGCCAGCGGCACCCATTCATAGAGTGGCGTCGCATTGGCCGACAAGGTGACGGTTTGCGCGGCGTGCGCCGCCACCGGCAAAAATGCCGTCCCGACAAGCAAACTGAGCCCCAAGAGGCGGGTGCGCGCGGATGCTTCGGCCATTTGGGTCAGATCCCTGAATATATTTTTTAGACTAAACTCTCTTTATAAGAGAGTTAGGTATATTAATCACTCTTAATTTCGGTTGGAAACAAGTTTTTACACGATCCGTGTGCGTGGGTAATTCTGAGACCACACGCGATGAAAATACATCGAAACATGACCCATCCCTCACAACCCTGTTTTTCGTGAATATTTCGCCATTCATGGTCGTGGCCGGTATCAGTACGGACGCCACAATGCGTCGGCCGGGGGATTTTTCGAGAATTTAGGAATGGCATTATTTATGCGTGATTGGGTCAATATATGGATAATCCAAGGTCGCGAATCGGTCGGACGTCGCACAGCGACCCAGCCGGTGTGCCAAACACCTGAGGATCGGGTCGGTTTCAGCCCTCTGCAAACGACGCACCGACCTGAGAGCGTTTGCTCGCGCTCGGCACGCTCGAGGGATCCAGACCAACCAAATGGAATACCGCGGCATCGCGACGGTCACGAAAACGTGACGGAAAGAATCGGATCGTTAACTTCTTGGTAAGATTATCCCGTCAGAGTTGCCCACGGATCGATCGATCCGAACGCCCGCGGACCCTGACTGCTTACCAAGGACCAACCTCATGTCGGCCAAATCGACCCTGACAAATCTCAAAGTGCGTACCAAAATCCTGAATGGTTTTGGCTGCGTGCTGGCCATTTTGGCGGCTGTCGGAGGCAGCGCCCTGGTCGCATTGAATCATATCGGCGACGTCAACGGCGCGGTCGTGCAGCGCACCGGGGTTGTCGCCATCGCCGTCGATATCGAACTGAAGTTCATGGCTGTTCGCCTGTTTGCCAGGGATTTCGCCCATACCGGCAATCCGGACATGTCGGCACGATATGATGCGGGCATGGCCAAGACCCGGCAGGCCATCGATCGCGCCCTTGAGGAGATCAGAAACCCTGAACGGTTGGCGATGGCGCGCGCCGTCTCCGCCGCAGCGACAGACTACGCAAAATCCTTTGATCGCCTGCGGGGGCTGATCAAGGAACGTCAAACCACACAACACGACATCCTTGATCCATCGGGTTTGAAGCTGCGGCAGGATTTCGACGCTCTGGCGGCTGGCGCGGGCCGGAATGGACGCGCGAATGTGCAGGTCGTGGCATTGAAAAGCACTGAGAACCTGATGGCTGCCCGCCTGGATGCCAACAAGGCACTCGCCATCCACGATGACACTCTGTCCCGAAAAGCGGAGGAATCCTTCGCGGAGCTGACGGAAGATCTCACCCGCATTGAGCCTTTGGTCCAGGGCACCGACCTGAAGCCGTTGTTCGATGACATCAAACGCCTGACCGACACGTATTCGGACGCCTTTCACAGGACCCTGATCGTCGCCGGGGAAATCGACACATTGGTGAACGGCGACATGCTGACGACGGGAACACGCATCAGCGCCGACGCCGAAGCGATCGCGCAAAGTGCGGGTGCCGAACAAGCACTGTCGGCGTCGGCTATTCATGACACAATTGCTTCCGACCTGACGGTTAACCTTGTCCTTGTTGTCTGCGGACTTGGGCTGGGCGTCGCCCTTGCCATGCTGATCGGCGGCGCGATCGGCAAGCCAATCCTGGGCATGACCGCGGCGATGCGCCGGCTTGCGGGTGGCGACACCAGCGTGATCATTCCGGGCGTCGGACGCACCGACGAGGTCGGGCAAATGGCGGCTGCGTTGCAGATCTTCAAAGATCAAAGACTGGCCGCGGATCGGCTGTCGTCGGAGCAAGCGGCGGAGCGCGCTGCAAAGGAGCAACGGGTGGTTCGGCTTGATACACTGACACGGTCGTTCGAGATGAAGGCCGGCGAATTGGTCGGGCTGGTATCCTCGGCGGCGACCGAGTTGCAGGCCACCGCCCAATCCATGACCGGCACCGCCGGGCAGGCCACCCAACAGGCAACCCATGTCGCGGCGGCGGCGGAAGAGGCCAGCGTGAACGTGCAAACCGTTGCGGCGGCGGCCGAGGAACTGGCATCCTCGATCACTGAAATCTCGCGGCAGGTCGCGCAATCCGCGAAAGTGGCGGGCAGGGCGCTGGACGACGCGAAGCGCACCGACGGCGTTGTGCAGGCCCTGGCCCAGGGCGCGCAGAAGATCGGCGAGGTTGTCGGCCTGATCAGCAATATTGCCGGTCAGACCAACCTGTTGGCGTTGAATGCGACGATCGAGGCAGCCAGGGCGGGCGATGCCGGCAAGGGCTTCGCGGTGGTTGCTTCCGAGGTTAAGAGCCTGGCGACCCAGACGGCCAGGGCAACCGAGGATATCGCGCGGCAGATCACCCAAATTCAAACCGCAACCAAGGATGCAGTCGAGTCGATCCGCGGTATCGGCGGGACGATCGGGGAAATCAGCGAAATCGCCGCCGCCATTGCCGCCGCGGTGGAAGAGCAAGGTGCCGCGACTCAGGAAATCGCCCGCAACGTGCAACAGGCCGCGACTGGCACGCGGGAAGTTAGCTCCAACATCATCGGTGTCAGTCAGGGTGCCAATGATGCTGGCGCGGCCGCGACTCAGGTGTTGGGTGCGGCCGGCGAATTGTCGCGGCAGGCCGAACAGCTTCGCAGTGAGGTCGGCCGCTACATCACCGGCGTGAAGGCGGCCTAAACGCTCACACCGTGAACTGTTCCGCGATAATCCTTTCCGACAAGCCCCGATCCGGGTCGAACAGCACGGTGACCGTAACCGTCCGGTCCTCGCTGACCGCGACGGAGACGACGTTTCGCACTTCAGTGAAATCGGCCACCGCGGCGGTTGGGCGCTTGTCAGGCTCCAAAACCTCGAACAGCACATCGGCGGTGCTGGGCAGCAACGCGCCGCGCCAACGCCGCGGGCGGAAGGCACTGATCGGGGTCAGTGGAAACAAATTGGCGGACAGCGGAACGATCGGGCCGTGCGCCGACAGATTATAGGCGGTGGAGCCGGCGGGGGTGGAAATCAGCACGCCGTCGCACGACAGCTCCTCCAGCCGCACGCGGCCGTCCACCGAGATGCGTATCTTGGAAGCCTGACGCAGTTGCCGCAGCAGGCTGACTTCGTTGAAGGCGAGTGCTTCCTCGACCGAACCGGTGGCGGTGATGGCGTGCATGCGCAGCGGATGCAGTTCGGCGGCCTGGGCGTGGGACAGACGGCCGGGCAGATCGTCCTCGCTGTACGTGTTCATCAGGAAGCCGACGGAGCCGCGGTTCATCCCGTAAACCGGGACGTTGAGTGCCAGCACCTGGTGAATCGTTTCCAACATGAAGCCGTCGCCACCCAGGGCGACCACGACCTTGGCTTGCGCCAGCTCGCATTCGCCGTAGCGCGTGATCAGCCGTGTCCGAGCTTCAGCAGCCAGCGGGGTCGGGGCGCCGATAAAGGCGATCTGGCCCGCGAGAAAGGCAGGCGAAACTTGGGTCAAACGCGCTTCCTGTGTTCCAGCACCGGCATATCGGCGCGCACCTTGGCCGTCAGATCCTGGTCGATGCGTGTGGTGGTCCATCCGATGCCGTCGGAAACTTGCGCCACGACATGGCCCCAGGGATTCACCACCATGGAATGACCATAGGTGAAGCGAGGGTCGCCCTTGCCCTCCAAATGCTTGCCCCAGGTCGCGGGGGCAGCGAACCAGCACTGCGTCTCAATCGCTCGGCCTCTGATCAACGCCTCCCAATGGTCTTTGCCGGTGGCCGCCGTGAAGGCGCTTGGGAGGAAAATCAGTTCGGCGCCTTGCTCGCGCAGCTTCCAGAACAGGTCGGGGAAACGAACGTCGTAACAGATGGCACAACCGACTTTGACCCCGTCGGCCTCGTACGTAACGACCTCGTCGCCCGCGCCGTAGCTGTTGCTTTCGCGGTAGCCGGTGCCGTCTGGGGCGACGATGTCGAACAGATGCATCTTGCGGTAGCGTGCCAGTTCGGTGCCGTCCGGGTTGAACACGACGGTGGTGTTGAAGAGTTTTTCCGGTCCCTGTTCGATGATCGAGCCACCGTGGACGTGGACTTTGGCCTGCCGAGCGGTTTCGCGAAGGAACTCGTAGGCCTCGCCACCGGGTTCGTTCGATCCCCTGGCCGGCAGAACTTCCGCATTGGCCGCTCGGGTGCTTCGGTCGCCACCGAGTGAATCCCAGACTTCTGGCAGGCTGACGATGTTGGGGCGATCTTGCTCGACGGCGTTCTCGATCAGGCGGCGGGCCTGGGCGATGTTGTCGGACTTGTTGGCGCCGGGGTTCATCTGCATCACGCTGACGCGCATAGTCGGCCTCCGGTTACGATTTGTGGCAGAGAAGCGTATCCGCCGGTTGGACGCAACTGGCATGGTGCGGTGCGGAATCGAGGAATGGGTGCATGCAGCGGATGAAGGTGTGGGATTTGCCGGTGCGGCTGTTCCATTGGGTGCTGGTGGGGCTGATGGCCGCGTCCTGGCTGACACAATACCGCAACAAAATGGACGTGCACATGTGGGTGGGCGAGTGGGTCCTGACACTGGTGCTGTTTCGTGTGGTGTGGGGTTTTGTGGGCAGCGACACGGCTCGGTTTTCGCGGTTTCTGCGGAGCCCGGTGGAGGTGTTGCGACATCTGACGCATCTGAGCCGGCGCGAACCCGACTACGAGATCGGGCACAACCCGGCGGGCGGCTGGATGGTGTTGGTGATGCTGGGCCTGATCGGCGCGGTCTGCGCAACCGGAATGCTCAGCAACGATGACGGCGATACCGAGGGGCCGCTGACTCATTTTATCGGCAAGGACCAGAGCGATTGGCTGACCCGCATGCATTACTGGAGCTTCAAGGCGATCGAGGTGGTGGTCGTGCTGCATGTCCTGGCGATCGCGGCGTACGCGGTTCTGAAGCGGCAGAACCTGGTGCGGCCGATGGTGACGGGGGTGAAACTGATGCCGGAGGGCGCACGCGCTCCCGGGTTGGTGAATCCGCTGTGGGCGCTGCCGGTGCTGGCGGCGGCGTTTGGGACGGTGGTTTGGATGGTGAAGCTGTAGGGGCGTGAGCTGAGGGCCACGCCAAGATCAACTGAGATGGTACGAGTGGCGTTCCCGAATTTGTTTGGGCCGAAGCGATGACCCGGGCCGTCGGCGGCAATGGGACCGTCTCCGCCGCGTTAGCCTCGGTAGAGGTGGGGTGCGCAGCGGTGGCCCAATATTCTGGAAGACGTATTTCAATAGGTGCTAAAGATCAGAGATGCAAAAGAAGCTCACCATAACTGTCGATGCCGAGGTCTATGACGGCCTTCATGCTGTGGTCGGACGCCGTCGCATTAGTCGCTTTTTAAACGATCTGGCTCGTCCGCTCGTCGTTGGTCGCGACCTGCGAGCCGGCTACGCCGCCATGGCCGCCGACGAGGAACGTGAGGTCGAGGCGGATGCATGGTCGGAAAACCTCATAGGGGACGTGGCTGACGAACCGTCTCGTCATGACGGATGAAACGCCTCAGCGCGGCGAGGTGTGGATCGTGCGGTTTGGCCCCTCGACCGGCGGCGAGATCCAAAAGACCCGCCCCGCCGTCGTCCTGAGCAACGACACCGCAAACGCCCTGCTGAACCGTGTTCAGGTGGTTCCGATCCCCAGCCAGGTATCCCGGCTCTACCCTGCGGAAGCGTATGTGACCCTGAACGGAGAACCAAGAAAAGCGATGGCGGACCAGATCACCACCATCAGCAATGTACGCCTGCAACGGAGGTTGGGCCGTTTGTCGCCGGAGGATGTTGCGGCCGTCGAAAGGGTTGTTGGCGTGCAACTTGGCCTGTGACGAGGCAGGACTTTTCCCGATTTGCGTGACAATGGCTCTATACTAAGATTACTTCTCCCATGACTGTAACCTAAGATTTAATTCAAGAAATTCCAGGAAGGGTTAGGGGTTACAATTTCGAACTCATTTAGTATTAACGGGCTTTCCAGGCTTCGGTGATCCGCCTTCGAAACTCCCCAACCGTTTCTCCCTTGGCCTTCCGGACAATCTCCGGAAGGCCAAGCTTGAGAATAATCGGGACGGTGCCGCCTAAGCAGCCGCGGCCAACTGCCCGTTGATCACCAGTCCGTCGGCGCCAGCCGAGACATGCACCGTCTCGCCTTCCTTGACGCCGCCTTCCAGGATCAACCCCGCCAGCGTGTTCTGCAACGACCGCTGGATCACCCGCTTCAGAGGCCGCGCGCCATACGTGCTGTCGTAACCTTCGGCCGCCAGCCAATCCAACGCGCTGCGATCCAAATCGAGCCCGATCTTCCGGTCCCCCAGCAGCTTGCGCAGTCCGGCCAACTGGATCTCCACGATCGAGGCCATATCGCTCCGCTGCAACCGCCGGAACAGCACGATCTCATCCAACCGGTTCAGGAACTCCGGCCGGAAATGCTGCCGCACAACCTTCATGACTTCGCCCTGCACCATCGCGGTCGGCTCACCCTCCTTCTGGTGCGCCAGCACGTCGCTGCCGAGGTTCGAGGTCAGCACGATGATCGTGTTCTTGAAATCGACCGTCCGCCCCTGGCCATCAGTCAGACGCCCGTCGTCCAGAACTTGCAGCAAGATGTTGAACACATCCTCATGCGCCTTCTCGACCTCATCAAACAGGATCACCTGATACGGGCGCCGCCGTACCGCCTCAGTCAGCACACCGCCCTCATCATACCCGACATAGCCCGGGGGAGCGCCGATCAGCCGCGACACCGCGTGCTTCTCCATGAACTCGCTCATGTCGATCCGCACCATCGCCCTGTCGTCATCGAACAGGAACGACGCCAGCGCCTTGGTCAGCTCGGTCTTGCCGACACCGGTCGGGCCGAGGAACAAGAAGCTGCCGATCGGCCGGTTCGGGTCCTGCAAGCCAGCCCGAGCGCGCCGGACAGCATTGGCAACGGCTTTCAACGCCTCTTCCTGGCCGACCACACGCTGGCGCAGCTTGTCTTCCATTTGCAGCAGCTTCGACCGCTCACCTTCCAGCATTTTTTCCACTGGCACGCCGGTCCACTTGGACACGACAGCGGCGATGCTTTCCTCGGTCACCGCCTCGTTCACCAGCTTGCCGTCGGCCGATTTGGCCAACTGCCGCTCGATATCCGGGATGATGCTGTAGGTCAGTTCACCGGCCCGGGCGTATTCGCCGCGCCGCTGCGCGATCTCAACCTCCGACCGCGCCTGATCCAGCCGCTCTTTCAGCTTCTGGGTTTCCAGCACCTGATCCTTCTCGTTCTTCCACGCCGCGGTCATGGCGTTCGAACGGTCTTCCAGATCGGCCAGTTCCTTCTCCAGCTTGCCGAGCCGGTCCTTCGAGGCGGGGTCGGTTTCCTTCTTCAACGCCTCGCGCTCGATCTTCAACTGGATCACCCGGCGATCGAGTTCATCCAACGCCTCGGGCTTGGAATCCACCTGCATGCGCAGCCGGCTCGACGCCTCATCGATCAGGTCGATCGCCTTATCCGGCAGGAACCGGTCCGTGATGTAGCGTTTTGACAACGTGGCCGCCGCCACCAGCGCCGCATCGGCGATGCGCACGCCATGATGCAGTTCGTACTTCTCCTTGATCCCGCGCAGGATGCTGATGGTGTCCTCGACCGTGGGTTCGCCGACGAAAATCGGCTGGAAACGCCGTGCCAAAGCCGCGTCTTTTTCGACATGCTTGCGGTATTCGTTCAGCGTGGTGGCGCCGACGCAATGCAGCGTGCCACGGGCCAGCTCCGGCTTGATCAGGTTGGATGCGTCCATTGCGCCATCCGCCTTACCGGCGCCGATCAACGTATGCATTTCATCGATGAACAGGATCACCTGACCCTGGGCGTCCTCGATCTCCTTCAGCACCGCCTTCAGGCGTTCCTCAAATTCGCCGCGATACTTCGATCCGGCGACCATCGCGCCCAGATCCAGCGACAGAAGCTGCTTGTTCTTCAGCGCCTCGGGCACGTCGCCGTTGACGATGCGCAAAGCCAGACCTTCGACGATGGCGGTCTTGCCGACACCGGGCTCGCCGATCAGCACCGGGTTATTTTTCGTGCGCCGAGCGAGGACCTGGATGGTGCGGCGGATTTCCTCGTCGCGGCCGATCACCGGGTCCAGCTTGCCCTCGCGAGCAATCGCCGTCACGTCGCGGGCATACTTCTTCAGCGCGTCGAAGTTGGATTCGGCATTCGGGCTGGTGACCTTGCGGCCCTTGCGGACGTCGTTGACCGCTTTCTCCAGCGACTGAGGCGTCACGCCTCCCGCCTTCAAAGCGCGTCCGGCCGGCGTGTTCGACTCTGCCAGCGACACCAGCAACCGGTCCTGGGCGACATACTCATCGCCCGCCCGTGTGGACGTCTGCTGCGCCGCGTCCAGCACCCGCACCAGTTCCGGGGTCAACTGCGGTTGTCCCGCGCCCCCACCGCTGACTTTTGGTTGCTTCGCCACCTCGGCGTCGTTCGCGGCCGCGGCCGCCTTGGGATCGCCCCCGGCGGCGCGGATCAACCCGGCAGCGGCGCCTTCCTCATCATCCAGCAGCGCCTTGAGCAAATGCTCCGGCGTAATCCGCTGATGGAACTCCCGTATCGCGATTGTGCTGGCGGCCTGGAGAAAACCCTGGCAGCGTTCGGTGAATTTTTGAATATCCATGACATGTCCCTTTCGTCAGGCGACAGCCCCTTCATGCCCCTTCAAGAGGCAACATGAACAGGCTTTCACAAGGAAGTGGGGCCGTGCAGACTGTCGCTCAAGGGGGATTGAACCATGCGAATCGAATATCTGTACCGCTACCCGGTCAAGGGTCTCACCGCCGAAGCATTGGAACACGCACAGGTGGATGCTGGCGGGGCGATTCCCTGGGACCGGGCGTTCGCCCTGGCGCATGGCGACTCGGGGTTTGACCCGGCCAATCCGGCGTGGCTGCCGAAATGGAATTTCCTGTGCCAAATGAAGCACGCCAAGGCGGCGCTGCTGTTCAGCGTGTTCGACCCCGGCTCCAAGATCCTGCGCATTCGTGCGCCCGATGGTTCGGGTGTCGAGGCCAATGCTCTGACGCCGGCCGGGCGGGAGAAGATCGCCAGCTTCCTGACTGCCTATATGGGTGAGGAAGCGCGCGGCCAACCCGTATTCCATCACATCCAAGGCCATGTGTTCGGCGATCAGAAGACCCCGGTAGTCAGTCTGAACAACCTGGCCAGCCTGCGCGATTACGAATCCAAGGTCGGCGCCCGCCGTCATCGCCGGCGCTTCCGCGCGAACATCTGGTTCTCCGGCGCCCCGGCCTGGGCCGAACGCGACTGGATCGGCCGCGAGATTCAGGTTGGTGGCGCGGTGCTGCGGGTCGTCAAAGGCACCACCCGTTGTCCTGCCACCGAAGTGAATCCGGAAACCGGAGAGCGCGATGCCGACCCCGTCGCCGAGCTTCGTTCTTTGTACGGCCACGTAGAATTAGGTGTTCATGCTGAAGTGATCGATGGCGGCCGATTTGCAATCGGTGATGCAATGGAATTACTCGATATTTGATAAGAACCCGTGAGGAGATCGATCCCCGGCTGTCGCCAGCATTCGGCGGCCGGAACTCCCTGATCCATGACGGCACGGAACGCGAGTCTATCCGTGAAAAGACCAACTTAACGGTCGTCCTCAGAAGTATGTTTCGATAGAGAATTTTATTTGTGATCGTTAATCTTGAAAATGCAGTTGCAAGCTAACAAAACCGTGAGATAGAAAACTCATGTTTCCTCCCTGAACCTTGCCGCGGGAGATTACTCCCGCGGCGCTTTTTTAGGGGATGGCGCAGTTGTCAGATGGTTGCTGAACTGTAGCGGTCAACGGGTTTTGACTATTCAAAGCAATGCTTGTCATTCCGCACCATTCGGCCAGATAACCAGGTCCAGTTCGTTGGTTTCAGGCGGGCATCGTTACGGCACGCCCTGGGCAAGCCGAGTTTTGATTGATGCCGGCAATGACCGTTTCGGAAAGATGAATTCCACAGATTGTTTGCCACCTTTATTGGGGCGATTGACCTTCGTTCCGCTTGCGAGGACCGACCCCGCTGGGGGGAGGAAAAACCGCGAGGCCGGCCGCCGCAAAGCCAGAGTCGGGGGAAACTCTGTGGTGGTTCTTATGTCGCCGCGATGGCTCTGAGTCAAATACTATTATACGATAATGAAACCAAATTCTGCCACAACATCGCTCAACAAGACATATTTGGGACAGATGCCTATTTTTGTGACTTATCGCGATATCTTTGTATCCGAAACCCCGCCTTATGCCACTTGAAACTCAGACGCTCCGTTTCCCCCCACCCAGCCGCACAACGTCCCGTCACGCTTGGCTGCCCCGGGTGCCTCATCTCGATACCGTGCCACGACGCTCGCCGCAAACGCGGCGGGGCCACTTGAGGCATCGGTCAGTCACTCCCATTCGGCGCCAGGACGGATCGAATACGGCCCGGGGAACTGCGATTCTCCCCGGGCACCATCAAGACCTCCCTGGCAGGCGGATCGAGCAGCCACGCAGGCCATTCAAACGCGCCGTTTCACATGCAGAACGCCACTTTCGCGCAATGCATCGATCTCGGCTTCCGAGTAGCCGTGTTGCGTCAGAACCTCGGTACCATGCTGGTTGAAGGACGGTGGCGGCCGGCGCGTACCCCCTTTGGTGCGGCTGAATTTAATGGGTGTGCCAATCCCTTTGTACCAGTCCAGTTCGGTCACCATCTCCCGGTGTTCGGTATGCGGCGCGGCCGTTGCTTCGTCCACCGCCAGCACGGGGCCGGCTGGCACGCCGGCCCGTATCAATCGCAGCGATAGTTCCTTGCCGTCCTGATCGGCGAATGCCGCTGCCAGCGCCAGAGTCAAGGCGACTCGGTTGATGTTGCGCTCCCCGTTGTTGGCGAAACGCGGATCATCCGCCAGTTCCGGGCGCCCGATGAGTTCGGTCAGCTTTCGAAACTGCCCGTTGTTGCCGCTGGCGATGAAGATTTCGCAGGTGCGCGTGGGATACTTGTCGTAGGGCACCAAATTAGGATGCGGATTACCGGTACCGGTCGGGCGTTTGCCGTTCAGGAAGAAATTCGCCGCCTGAGGATGCAGCAACGACATACCGCAGTCGTACAGAGTCATGTCGAGGTACTGGCCCAACCCGGACCGGCCACGTTCATGCAACGCCATCAGAATACCAATAGCGGAATACAGGCCGGTACCCATATCGACCATCGCTGTCCCAAGTCGCATGGGGCCAGTGGTTGCGTCACCGTTAACGCTCATCAGGCCGGTCATCGCCTGCAGAATAGCGTCGTAACCGGGCAGGCCACCCAACGGCCCATCGCCGCCAAACCCGGAGACGCGACAATGGATCAGCCCCGGAAAACGCTGCGACAGGACGTCCTCATACCCCAGGCCCCATTTCTCCATCGAACCAGGCTTGAAGTTCTCGATCAGCACGTCGGCGCCTTCCAGTAGGCGCAGCAGCACCGCCTTGCCGTCCGACTTGCCCAGATCAAGCGCGATCGCGCGTTTGTTGCGATTGACGCCGATGAAGTAGCTGGCGTCGCCTTCGTGGAACGGAGGTCCCCAGTCGCGGACCTCATCACCCTGCGGTGGTTCGATCTTGATCACGTCGGCACCATGATCGGACAGGATCATCGTGCAATAGGGGCCGCCGAGAACACGGGTCAGGTCGATGACCTTGATCCCCGCCAGAGCCCCTGCCGTCTTCGCCAATCCCTTGCCGCCTGGCGCCGGGATGTTTGAACCATCCATTAGATCGTTTGCTCCACTACACATTTTATTCTATTTGTAAGAACCGTCGGTGAATGCTGATAAGAAAACCAGACGCACCAACGGTTAAAATTCTTTCTTACATTTGACGCGTCAGCCCAACGCCGCCACCAAAACCTCGGCGCTGCGCCCGTTCGCGATTGTGGCCGAACGCCCATCCCAATGGATGCCGCCAACCCGAGCGAACGCGTGATCCGCATTCGGGTAAACATAGGCAACCGCATGGCCATGGCCCTGAAGCGCCGACACCACCGCCGCGCGACCCTCCGGCGGGAAGAACGCGTCCTTATCGGCGATATGCACGATCAACGGCTTCGTCACCTTGTCCAAATCGCCCAAAAGCCCATCCAGCCCGACACCATAGTAGGAAATATTTGCATCCGCATCGGATTGTGCCGCCATCATGAAGGCCAGCCGTCCACCCAGGCAGTACCCCATGGTCGCGACTTTCCCATTGGAACCCTCAAGACCCCGACAGGCGGCGACCGTCGCCTTCAGGTCTTCGATTCCTTTCACCTGATCGAACGCCTGGAACAATTCGAACGCCCGTTTCCACTCGGCATCCGACTTGTCGGTGATGTCGATCCCGGGTTCGATCCGCCAGAACAGGTCGGGGCACACCGCGATGAACCCAAGATCACCCACCCAGGCCGCGATGTCGCGCATCGCTTGATTGACCCCGAAAATCTCCTGGATCAGCACAACCACGCCGGCCGGCTTCGCTTTCGGCTGCACCACGTATGCCGAAAACGTACCGCTACCGTCGGTCGCCTTGATCGAAATGCTTGTCATGGTCCACCTCCCCTGATCGACTGGAACCCAGCAGTGTTAGCGTCCTTTCACACCGACTGGAAGCGGGCCGCGGTTTGTCGCAACCCCCTGACCTGCTGACCAGTCCGATGTGCCAAACCGCCGCGAAGCGCGGCCCGCACGCGGGCCTCAGCGACATGCAATGCCATGCCAACCAGAACACTGAAAATCACGGACAATGCGATCACCACCGGGCGGGCAAAATGCAGATGCGCGGTCAGGTTCAGGACCGAGGCGTGCACCAGATAAATCCCATACGATCCGTCGCCAATCGTCTTGAGCGCGGTCATACGGGGCATCAAACGCTCAACCGCGATCACACCATACAGGACCAGGAGAGTCGGCACCCCGGCCTCCAGGAAGCGCCAGGCCTGGTAATGCGGCAGGGGCAGAACAACATGCCCGACGCCCAGAATGACCAAACCGGCGATGCACAACAGTCCACCAACACGCGGTTCGGGGATCCATCCGAACAACCACATCTTCGCCGCGACGGCGCCGAACAGGAACTCCAGGATGATACCGCTGGTGTAGGTCCGGCCGATCGCCGTCTCGGGATGCACGACCAGGCCAGTGACCACCAATCCGATCAGAACTGTGGCCAGGGCGGGCAACTGCCACTGGCGGCGCAGCAGCAGGATCGCTGTCATCACCAGGTAGAAAAACATTTCGTAGTTGATGGTCCAACCGGGGTATAGAACGGGCAGAATATTACCGTCCGCGGACTGGTACGGGATGAACAGCAGCGAGTGAACCAGGTTTGAATATGTGAACGCCGTTGTTGGACTGTAGCCCGGCAATGCCGACGTTTTCACAAATATCGCCAGCGTGATCAGCCAGTACAGCGGCACGATCCGGACGATCCGGCGCCACAGAAAGTGCCATGGTCCGGTTTCCCGATGCTCCGTGATGGTCCACATGATGAAGCCGCTGATCACGAAAAACAGATCGACACCGGTCTGGCCGATATTGAAGACGCCACCGAGGTCCTCGGCGGCATGAAACACCACCACCGCGATGCAGGCGATCGCACGCAGATACTGGATCGATACCACGGTGGCCTTCGGCGTTGGCCGAACGAGTGATGGGGACGCGGTCATCGAAAACTCCTGAATGCTCTATGATCCAGGTAAGCAACCGGGGTGCCAGGACTTCAGGCAGTCCGCATCGCATTTTGCGGGGCTGTTTTCGTCGTCTCGATGTAACGTCCGACCGCCACGGCGAAACTGAGCAAGATGTACAGCGGCTAGGTGAACGCCTGGGTCAGGAACGAGCCGCAGACCACGAAACCGGCCATCCCGGCCAGCACCGCCTGCGCCATCCCGAACGACGCCGGTTCATACAAGGCGCCCATCGCGGCGGGAGACAATAATTTCACGCTGCGCAGCGAACTGCGGAAGGTGTTGACAATCAACGTTATGAACACGGCGAACCCCGGGAAGCCGCTTTCGGCGAGCGCCGCGAACCAGGTGCTATGGACCGCCTTGGCAAACCCTTCCCACCAGTCCTGATAGTAGTAGTAGTTTGAGATATAACAGTTCAGTCCCACTCCGGTCAGCGGCCGGGCGAGGGCCATGCGCCACGCCGCACCCCAGGCCCGTAAGCGTCCCTCGGCGCTTTCGTCCACCGCACCCGCTTCCGCCGCCCCGCCCGACGAACGGCCACTGATCCCGGCCACGGCGAACAACGCCAGAATGCCCACCACGCCGATGGTAATCAGCAAGGCTTTGCTCTTGATAAGCCTCGTGCCGAACACGCCGAACACCGCGACCATGCCCAGCAGGCCACCCCGGCTTTGCGTGTCCAGGATCGCGATGGCGATGGTGACGATGCCGGCAAGCCCCAACACGCGGCCAAAGAACGGCGTTGCCCGGGTCACTACCAACGAGACAGCAAAACTGAGTGGGAACAGCAGCACCAGCGACAGATCGTTGGGATCGCCCAGGGCCGACCCCGTGCTGCGGCCAACTGTGACCCGCGTGCCCTCCACCTCTTCAAGCCCGTGCGCATGGTTGTAAATCGCGATTGCCGCGATCAGCATGCCCGAAATCACGAACGCTCGGCTGGCCAGAGCGAAGTCTTTCGGCCGCCGGGCCAGGCTGGCGATGGCGAACACCATGATCGCGATTTTGGAGAAAGTATCGATCCAGTAGCCGAAGGCCACGTCCCGGCCCGAGGCAACCGTGCAGCCGAACGTGATCATACCGAAGAAGATCGCGAACAGCTTCAACTCCGGTGTCCAGGCGATCTGCATGCGTTTGAACAAGACCTGCGTTCCCAGCACGATCAACGTGCCCACCGCCAGCATCTGCGGAATATGCAACGGGTTCAGCATCATGAACGCCTCATGGATGCGGAAAAAGCTAAAGCATATGAACAGCAGGCACAGCACGAACGGGTTGTGAAACGCATAGACAATCAGCAGCGGCAGCAGGCCGATGGCCACCATCACGACCGGTTGTCCGATGGCAAACGCCGCGGCGACGCTGACCAGGCAGGCGACCACGGAGATCACAATCTGCGAACGCCGTGACGAACCGCCGCGCGGGTTCGGCAGCCTTGGGGTCAGACGTTCCGGAAGCTGAAATCCATCCATACGCAACAGCCTATCAGCCTGGCGGGCCTCAAGCGATGTGATTAAGGCGCGTCGGTTCCGATCCCGAAGCGGATTATCCCCGCCGAACGGGCTTCAGGACGTCACGCAGGCCGCGCAGAATATCGGCAAAACCTGACAGTTCCGCCTCGAACTCCACCTCGGTTACCTGCTCGCCATCCAGCAGTCGCGGCAGCAGATAGGGGTTCATGCCCGGCCACGCGATTCCTTGTTGCGTCGTGGTCGCGCTGACGACCCCGGCACGCGCCAGGGCGTCCCCGGCCTCCCGCGAGCACACGCCGCTCGGGTAACAGAAATGCACCAATGGCGCGGCGGTCGCGGGTAGCATTTGCCCCAACGCCTGGCGGTTCGCCGCGACCTCGCTCGTCACCGTCGCGGGCGATAGATCGCCTAACGTGTGGTTATGAGTATGAAGCTGCACGTCGAGACCGAGCGAGGCGGCTTCGTGAAGTTCTTCGGGCAACATATATTCGAACGCGCGCGTGGAGCGATATGGCGTCTGATCAATTCCGGCTTCAGTGGTGAAGCGGTCCAATGCCTCCAGCCGCTCCGTCAACGGAGCCGACACATTGGTCGCGGCGGCGAAGGCTTGTTCCGCTGACGGCAGCATGGCCCGATTACCGGAAACCCGACGCAGCCAGCGCGCCATGACATGGGGCACCGATTGGCGGGTCAGCAAATGCGCGCTGTCGCAGTAAAGCGTTGCCGGCATCTGATGGTCGCGAAGCGCCGGCACCATGTCGGCATAGGTGCCGAACCAGCCGTCATCGATGGTGATGGCCACGCTGCCGGCCGGCACACGGCCTGCCCCCTTCAACGCGCGAACCGCATCGTCAAGCGACACAACCGGGTAGCCCAAGCGACGAATTGTCTCCAGCCGGCGGCGAAACGTCTCCTGCCCCATGAACATCGCGTCGCCAGCGAACCCGTCGGCCGCGCGCCATGTGCCGTGATAGCAAAGAATGCGCACGCCGCTCCGGGTCATCCGGCGGGCCAATGTGAATCCACCCAACGCCCGCACGGTGCGGAGCATGGCGAGTTTGACGCGTCTCATTGAACGTCTCCCTTGCGGGCGGCGGCCCAGGCCAGCAACGCCTTGCGCGGCCAGATCATCAACCAACGGGTCGGCACATACTCGCCCTTCTGAACCAGGGTTCGGCGAGTGGCCGACGTGGCGGTGGCCAGTTCGGTATCTTCCTCCGACGCACCAAGGCGAACGCGGAAAGCGCCACCGGCGATCGGTGTGTCGGCCAAATAGGTCAGGCGTGGGCTGACGGTGGCGAGGGCCGGATCATAGAACCAGCTTCCGCCCACCAGGCCGAGACAATCCGGCCGCATTTTCAGCAGTTCCGCCGTCAATTCGTAGCAACGGTCCCAGCCATCCGGGTTGAAACCGTCCAGCATCGGCGTGTGGGTATGGATTTCGAAATAAGGACCGGAGCGAAGCCCCGTCGTGGCAAAATGCCGTGCCAGCCGCATTGCCTGCCCGATCCCTCCGGTCGTCACCGCCCGACGTGGCACGCCGCCGGTTTCCTCGACCACCTGGGCGACACAGGGGAAGGACAGCATCAGGCAAATCGAGAGGTCCTTGCGAAACGCGTCATCACCGAGCGACGGAGCGTCCATGCGCAGGATGCGCATCGCCTGACGGTAAAATTCCGGAAGGATCGCATCCGGCACCGCACGGGCAATCTGTCGGCCGGTCGCATCGGCCAGCAGACGAGCCGCGAGAAGCGGGGCGAAGGCGGGATCGCCGCCGGCAAGGTCGAACAGATCCTGCGGCAGGTCGCTGTAACCGCGGCCCGGCATTGTCAGATCCAGCAGGTCAATCGCGGCGTGCACCCGGTTCATCAGCTCCGGAGTGGCATCCATGCAGAGAACGGCCACGCGAAGACGGGCTGCCATGACAATCTCGGCCAGGGCTTGATGGGGTTGAAGCGGCCAGATGATGCTTGGGCGGATCATGACGTTCATTGCGGGCCTCCCTGAGAGAGCGGCCAGTGATCAGCCGCCCCTGGAACTCAGCAAGACCGATGCCAAAGGAATAAGGCGAACTGCGTCGCGATTTGCGAACGGACCGGCGCCGCGCCTACGCCGCCTTACGCATCACGATCGTCGTCCAGGCCCCCTGCGGCAACATCCGCTCCAGATGCAGCCCCTGCGCGCGATGCGCCGACAGCACCCAGCGTGCCTGGTTCGCCAACAGCCCCGCCAGGATCGCCGTCCCGCCCGGAGCCAGGTTCAGCGCCAGATCCTTGGCCATCATGCACAACGGCCGCGCCAGGATATTCGCGAATACCAGATCATATGGACCGGAGCGGGTGAGCAACGGATCGCGCCAGCCATCCGCCAGGCGAACGGTCACCAGATGCGCCACGCCGTTCAGTTCAGCGTTCTCGGCCGCCACTCGCACCGACCAGGGATCGATATCGGTCGCCAGGACGCGACGGTTCAGAAACTTGGCCGCACCCATCGCCAGAATCCCCGACCCGGTGCCCAGATCCAAAATCCGCCGGGGCCGCCGCCGTGCCACCGTTTCAAATGCCACCAGACAGCCACGCGTCGATCCATGCTCGCCCGTGCCGAATGCCAATCCCGCGTCCAGCGTCAGCGCAATGCGGTTCGCCGTGGCCGGCCCCGTCAAATGCGTCCCCCTGACCGCGAAATGGCGCCCGATCAACTGCTCGGGAAACGAAGCATAGGTCCGGGCCAACCAGCCGCCCGCTTCGGTCGCGGACCGTTCAAGCACAGGAGACAGTCCTGTCACGATCGAGGCAATCGCCAATGACGACGACAGTTCGGCTTCGTTCACGCCGACCTGCTTGACGCCCTCCACCCGCCAGATTCCGGTGTCCTCGTCGAGGAAGAACCCGACCGTCAGACAGGCATTGCCCAGCGCGGCTTCGAACGCCTCCAGCGCATCCTCCGTGACACTGACGGCAACGGTTTCAAGCGGAATGGGATGATTGGCCATCAGGCGCGCTCCACGAAGCGATCAAGCACACGCTTGTCGCCGGATGTTTCAAAATGCACGTTCAGCTTGTCGTCATCGACCGACGTCACTGTGCCGTAACCGAATTTTTGATGGAAAACCCGAGATCCAACCGGGATTTTCGCCGCCTGAGCCGGACGCGACACTTGTTCCCAGGCATCGATCACCCGCGGCGGCCGCGCGATCACCGGAAAATGGCCGGAGAATGCCGGAACCTTCGGCCGCTGATTGCCGCCGACCATTTTGACATGCTCGCCGGGTATTTCTTCCAGGAAACGACTTGGGATACTCACCTGCCAGTTGGCATAGATCCGCCGGTTGGCCGCATGGCTGACCACGGCCAGCTTACGCGCCCGGGTCAGGCCAACATAGGCGAGCCGCCGTTCTTCCTCCAACCCTTTATTGCCGGATTCGTCCATGGACCGTTGGTTGGGAAACACGCCTTCCTCCCACCCCGGCAGAAAGACCGTGTCGAATTCCAGCCCCTTGGCGCCGTGCAAGGTCATCAGGCTGACCTTGTCGGTATCGGTACGGTCCTCGTTCTCCACCACCAGCGCAACGTGCTCCAAGAACCCGGCCAGCGTCTCAAAGTCGGCCAGGGCGCGCACCAGTTCCTTCAGGTTTTCCAACCGTCCGGGAGCCTCGGGGGATTTGTCCTGCTTCCACATTTCAGTGTAGCCGCTCTCATCGAGCATCGTCGCAACCGTCACGACGTGACCCTCGCCGTCTAGCATGTCGCGCCAGTGGGCCATGTTCCGCAGCAGGGTGCCGATCGCTTCCCTGACCTTGCCCTTCAGGCCGCCGGTTTCCACCAAACGCGCGGCCGCGACCGCCAACGGAACGTTCCACGCCCGAGCAGCCTCGTGCATGGTGCGCAAGGCGGATTCGCCGACCCCGCGCCGCGGCACGTTGACGATCCGTTCGAACGCCAGATCGTCGGCCGGTTGCGTCGTCGCGCGCATATAGGCGATGGCATCGCGGATTTCGGCGCGTTCGTAGAACCGCAGGCCGCCGACAACACGATACGGCACGCCGATCGTGATCAGTCTTTCCTCAAACGCCCGCGTCTGGAATCCGGCGCGGACCAGCACCGCCATCTCGGCCAGCGACTCGCCCGATCGGCGCAGCTCTTCGATCTTGCCCGCGACCATGCGGGCTTCCTCATCGGAGTCCCACAACTCGACGATCTGTACCTTTTCGCCGCCCTGGGCGTCCGCGCGGCCTGGCCTCAGGGTCTTACCCAACCGGCCCTCATTATGCGCGATCAGCCCCGACGCCGCCGCCAGGATGGACGCGGTGGAGCGGTAGTTCGACTCCAGCCGGACGATCCGCGCGCCCTCGAAATCCTTTTCGAAGCGCAGGATGTTTTCCACCTCGGCACCGCGCCAGGAGTAGATCGACTGGTCGTCATCCCCCACGCAGCAGATGTTGCGGTGCCCCTGAGCCAGCAGCCGCAGCCACATGTACTGCACCAGGTTGGTGTCCTGATACTCGTCCACCAGGATGTAACGGAAGCGCCGGTGATAGTCGGCCAGCACGTCCGGCTGCGTCCGCAGGATTTCCGTCATGTGCAGGATCAGGTCGCCAAAGTCGGCCGCGTTCAGTGCCCGCAGCCGCGCCTGATACGCCTCGTACAGAATCGAGGCGTTGCCGTTGGCGAAGTCGGAATCCTCGTTCGGCGTGATCCGCGCCGGTGTCAGGCCGCGGTCCTTCCAGCGCTGGATCACCGCCATCAGCGCAGCCGGCACCCAGCGTTTGGTATCGACGCGTTCGGCCTCCATCACCTGCTTCAGCAGACGCATCTGGTCGTCCGTGTCCAGGATGGTGAAATTCGACGCCAGCCCGACATGGTCGGCGTGCCGCCGCAGCATGCGGGCGCACAGGGCGTGGAAGGTGCCCAGCCAAAGGCCCTCGGCCGGTTCGCCGAGGATGGCACCGACGCGTTCGCGCATCTCGCGCGCCGCTTTGTTGGTGAAGGTGACGGCCAGGACCTGGTTCGGGAAGGCGCGCTTGGTCAGCAGGATGTGAGCGAACCGCGTGGTCAGCACGCGGGTCTTGCCGGTTCCCGCGCCGGCCAACACCAGCAGCGGCCCATCGACGGTTTCGACGGCTGCGCGCTGTTCGGGGTTCAAGCGGGACAGGTATTCTGTCACCTGGTCTGTTTGTGGAGTCGGATGATGTTGCACGCGACCAGATATAGGACACTCCGGCCCGGGCGGACAGAGTGCGCCTGACGTCAGGCCGTTTCAGCCAGCCATGTGCCGTCGTACAGGGCAGTGATCGGAACCGTGAAGCCAATGCTTTCCAAGGTGAGATCGCCCGCTTCGATCGCCAACGGGACCTCGGGCCACGATCCGTCGGGTTCCCGCCGCAGCAATTGCACGCCGATCGAGGCTGTGCGGACCACCAGCACTTCCCGCACACTGGGAATAGCCGGGTAGGTCCAGACGTTCGCCCAGGTCTGCCTTTGGTTGCCGGGCGAGAGAATCTCGATCAGCAACACCGGTTCGGTGATTTCAATCGTGCCGCGCGGAACGGGGGAACAGGTCACACCCAGGTCGGGGATGCGATAATTCTCCTCGTTTTCCACACGGGGGACGACACCAGGGGCGATCAGGACCCGGCACCCCGGACGGTGCGCGGCAAGGTGATTGCCGATCAGGCGGCCGATCTCGCCTTGCATCACAGCATGGGTGCCGTTCGCGGGCGCCATCGCCACCGGGATGCCATCGATCAGTTGCCAGGCCGGCCCCGCAGGGGCGTCCCAGACGAAAAATTCGGCGACCGTCATGCGCCCGGGGGTATTCAGAAGCGCGACCATGGAGCGTCATTTAGCATGACGGGCCGGCGATGGCACGCTCAAACCCCCGGCACAAGAGCGGTTCGCCCGCGTCAATCGTCGTCCGGTATCAGCCCCTTCAGACCGTCAAGCAGCGGACCCAGATGCTTGCGATACGGCCGCCAGCGACCGACCGACGTCGCATACAACGGTTGCCGCACCTGCCAATGGCTGGCCGTCATCACCACCCGCTCGGTTTTGTGGAACGACAGGCAGGCCGGGTCCCAGGGCAAACCGAGGTAATCGATCAACCGCCGGGCCTCGCCTTCGAGGTCCTCGACCATATCTTCATAATAGACCTCGTGGAAACGGCCGGGGAAAACCTGATTCCAATGATCCATCAGGCGTTCCACCTCGCGGGCATAGGCCGCGCAATCCTCCAGCGTGTCGGCCCACGCCATGCCGTCCTCCTGGAAACTATGAGTGTAGCAGGACCACAGGATATCGCGCAGATCGCGCCTACAGACGATGATCCGTGCATTCGGCAACAATGCGGCGATGTGCCCTAGCCACCGCACGTTGCTGGGCAACTTGTCGATGATGCGGCTAGCGTCAGTATCCCGCTCGCGCAGACGCTCCACGAACCCGTTCGCGGCCTCGCGGACCTTATCCGCATCCCAGAGTGCCATCGGTAGCTGCCACATTGGCAGTAGGTCCGGACCAAGCGCGGCAATGAAATCGTCTCGTTCACCCAAGCCAACCACGGCCGGATGGCTGGCCGCGATCTGCTCGACGAGGCTCGTTCCCGATCGCGGCAACCCGACGATAAATGCCGGAAGCGCGCTGTCGATCCCCAATCGGGCCATGTCGCCGACCGTCCGCCGCGTAAAACACGCCCCTAGCGCATCGACCAGGCCGGCGAGACCCCGCGCCTGCTGACCAGGTTCCAATCCTGTGCGCGCCGCCCGATTGACCGCGTTGGCACTCTGGAATGCAGCGAATGCAGCATCGTGATCGCCGCGCTTCTGCGCCGCTTCGGCAAGCAAGAATCCCGCCGAAGCGCGATCGATCGCGGTTGCCGCCGGATCGAGGTGAATCTTCGCCATCAGAGCCAACACGTCGTCGGACGCCTCGGTCCTTGCGATGTTGACCAGACCGGTAATCGCCGAGGCATGGCCGGGTTCCAGCGAAAGAATCTTTGAATAAGACCGGGCCGCCTCATCATGCCGGCCACGCATGGCCTGAACATAACCTAATTGTAGCCAGCTATCGACCAGCGTGTCGTCGATCCGAAGGGCCGCTTGCAGTAGCTCCATGGCCGGGTCCACGTCGCGGTTGCGGATCAGCAAGCTGGCGCGCAGCGTCATAAGCTTTGGACTGCCGGGACGACAGAGCATGGCCTGCTCGCACGCCCGCACACTATCGCTCGTTTGTCCCAGTTCGGCCAGAACCCACGATAGTCCTTCCAATATGTCCGCGTTGCCGGGGTATCGATCGTCCGCCCGGCGCCACAACGCCGCAGCCGCATCAAACTGCCGTTGCCTGGTCAGAGCGGTTGCCTGAGCAATTATGATATCGCGGTCGTCAGGAGCCAAAGCGTAGGCGCGCTCGAACGCAGAGGCGGCGCCCGCGGTATCCGACAGGCCGGCCAGGGCATGGCCAAGCTGGCACCAGCCGCCGCTCCATGCCGGATCCTGTTCGATGGCGATCCGCGCACATGCCGCGCCAGAAACAAAATCCCGCATGACGTTGTAGGTCCGCGCGAGATCGGTCCGCAATTTGGTGCCGGGGACTTCAGCGGCAGCAGATTTTTGCAGCCAAATCAGCGCCTGTTGCGGCGTCCCGTGTTGAAGACACCAGATTCCCAGCAAGTGCAGCGCCGCCGGGTGATCGGGTTCGTTGGCTAGGACAGCCTCGTAAATCTGCCTGGCTGCGTCAATTCGCCCATCCCGATGATGCGCCATCGCCACATCCAAGGCCTGTCGCGAGGGGTTTAGCAGACGCACCCAGTCTTCCTGCTCAGGCGCCGGCACGAGACCCCAGAGACCAAAAATCAGCCCCGCCACATGCGAGCGGTAATGCCTCCAACGTCCGGCGGTGCTTGCGTCAAGCGTCGGTCTCGCCTGCCAATGTCTGGCCGTCGGCACTGTCCGATCGGTTTCGTCAAATAACAGGCATGCGGGGTCCCATGTCAGTCCGAGAAACTCGATCAGGCGCCGGCTTTGTCCCGCGATGTCAGAGATCAGCGTCTCATACTGAATATCCAGCATGCGCAGATTCAGTGTTTGACGCCAATGGGCCGCCAGACGGGCGACTTCCTGCGCCTCAACCGCGCAATCGGCGAGGCTGGAGGACCAGGCCACGTCATCGCCGAAGTCCTGAAAATGCGCCGACAAACAGGTGTCGCGGGCATCCCGATCGCTAAAGATGACCCGCGCGTCGGGGAACAGAACAGCAATATAGCCAAGAGTAAGCATGGTGTCGGGTGATGTGTCGATTATCATGGGCGCTCCCGGCGCCTGCGACCGATACTGATCCAGGCAGGCGAGAGCCTCCCGCCTGACGCTATCCCGAACCCATGTCTCTGGCGATTTTTGGTCCGGGCCACCATTTAAACGCGCGATCAGGGCGTTGATGAAGCCCGGCCGACCGGCAATGGCCACGGACCGATGGCTGGCCGCAATCTGCGCGATCAGACTGATGCCAGATCGTGGCATGCCGACAATGAACACGAGATCATCGGACGGGCTGCCACAATCGACCAGACGTCGGAACAGATTTGGTTCGAACGTGGTGGTCAGCCAATCCACCTCGCGGCGCCGCAACACCGGCTGGAAGCCCCGACCAGATGCCGTCCGTTGCGTGCGAAGCATCCCATTCGCCAATGTAAGGGCTTCGAACGCGTGGTCGTAATCACCTGCCTGGTCGAAAGCCATCCCAAGCCCGAACGCGGCAACGATCTTCTGCTGCTCATCGCCAACCTTGTCCTGAAGGACCGCCCGCAAATGGTCCGCATCCACACCATCCGCCGACAGGCAGCCGATGGCGGCGAGATCCCTGCGCGCACTGACCGAGTTCGGGTTGCGAGACAGGGCCTCCCGATAAGCGGTCGCAGCCTCATCCGCCCGGCCAAGTGTCGCAAGGCTGTTGCCCAGCAGCAGCCACAAATCGGCTCGATCCGGTGTCAGGCCAAGGGCATTCCGGCAGGAGGTGGCCGCGGCCGCCCAACGCTGTTGACCGCGGTAAGCGCAGGCGAGGGTGGCATGCGCAACGCCCGAGACGGGATACAGCGCGACCGCCCGCAAACCGGTCTCCACCGCCGCGCCAAACTGTGACGCGCCCATCCAGGCATCCACCACCCGCACCGTCGTTTCGACCCGGTTCGGTTGCAAATCCAGGACCACCTCATAGGCTCGCCCGGCCTCAGCAATCCGCCCCTGGCTGCACAACACCGCGCCGAGAAACATATGCGAGTCGCTATCGCCGGGCTGTAGCCGGATCGCGGTTCGAAGGGCAATTTCGGCACCGGCCAGGTCGTTCATATCGAATAGCGATCGGCCAAGCAGCAAATGCGCCTGCGGCAGCTCTGGATCGGATGCAATGGCCCGGGTAGCCGAAGCAACAGCCGCTTCGGTTTGGCCGGTGATTTGCTGCACACGCGCGAGGTTGGTCAGCGCCTCGGCGAAATCCGGCATTTGCGTCACGGCTTTTTCCAGCAGCGCCAGCGAGTCCGAGTATCGGCCGGAATTCTGTAGCAGCAAGCCGAGGAAATTCAACGCATCCGGATGATCCGGTTCAGCCAGAAGCACACGCCGATACCCGGTTTCGGCGCGCAAGAGATCGCCGCCCTGATGGAACGCGAGCGCTTCCTCTAAGGTCAGTTCCGGATCGAAACTTGAATCCATACGATACGTGCCCTAAACAATGCACCTGAATGATCGCGATGGCGGACGACGGTCAAGTGCTGCGTTTACGGCTGTATTGTTGGCGCTCACATCCCGATCGGGCAGAGCGTGTTTGTGTTCGGCCAGGATCCGCGGCAATGCGACGCCATGCGCTTTCGCCGTCATCGCCGAAGCCGTCGAACACAAGAAGGCCGCGCCCAGGATGGAGCACGGCCCTTTCGATCAGGGTTCAGACCGGATGTCGAACCCCGCGATCAGGCCTTGCGGCGGCGGCGCAGTACGCCGAGGCCAGCGAGCGCCGAACCGAGAATAGCCATCGAAGCCGGCTCCGGCGCCGGCGTCGGGGCGGAGGTTGTAAAGCCGTAGGTGATGGTGACGGTCGGATCGGCCAACGTGGCGATGCTTGTCGTCAGATTGCCTCCATTATCGTTCCCCAACGTGGCCAACGAAGCACTGACGTCCAAGGTGAACGAACCGCTGCCGATGAAACTGGCGATGTTGGTTGCGGTTTCGGCCTGGCTAAAGCTCAGGGTTTTTGCGTAATTCGCGGTGCCACCGCCCGCCCCGAAGCTATAAGTCTGGTTGATCGCGATCGATTGTGCCGTGATGGTCGCGAACCCTGCCGGGGCGCCAGGCCCGCGGGCCGTCGTTAAGTTGAGACCAATCTCAAACGTACCGTTATCAGATGCAGGGGCCGTAATCGTGGCGGTTTGAGTAAAATTCGCTGCCTCGGTAATGACGACCGAGGTCAGCGTTTGACCGGCTCCGGGGGTAAAGAACTGCAAAGATGCAGCCTGATTTCTGAAAGTGGGCGTGAGCGACCCAAGATCATCGGTCATGGTGCAGGAATTTGTTGTGCAGGTCAGGCCTGCATGTGCCGAACCGGGTAGCGCCAACGCGACGAAGCCACTGATCGCGAGTGTGCTGGCCGAGGCGAGAAGATTGAATTTCATGGCGACAACCTGTTTATAAATCTATTGGATTACAAGCAATCATCATGCCAACTTGAAATATCGTTTTTTATGAATGGATTACAATAAAGTCTCGCCGGTTAAGGGCCGGATGTGTAAAGCGCGCCTTACACTCCCCCCGTGGCTTCCCGACATGGACCATTTTCAGGCTGTCATCGCCGCGCTTTCTCGGCCGCGGCCGATGTCCGTGCGTATCGGGCAAATCCAGCCCGGCCGATCGTGCGCGATAGTCTGAATCCACGCCATCTTCCAAAACCGGCCACGTAACGCGGTTTCGCGTGGTCAGCTCGATCTTTTGACGCTAACAGCCGTCATTCCGGGCAGTACAAGGTCACCGGTCGTGCGGCCGCGGTCCAGTCGGCATATGCGTCGTCCCGCTGGCTTTCGGGGCCTCGACGGAGGTGTCAGCCGGTCCCGAACGCGGGATTGGCATCTGTCAGGAAACTTTACAGTGTGAGCGGCGGTGGGAAACGCCTCCGGTCCTGCCGCGGATGCGTGCTATGCAAATTCCCGCTTGATACCGTGGCAAGTGTGCGAGGCGGTCCGAATCCCGACCCAGCCGCCGGATATTCGACGCGGGCGATCATGCGGATGCTCGCCCGTTCCCGACATTTTACGATGTGGAAGGACACGCGTCACCCAGCCCCTGAATCAACGGTTCCACATGGCGGCGGTAATGCCGCCAGCGGCCGATCGAACTGGAATACAGCGGCTGACGCACCTGCCACTGGCTGGCGGACAGGACTTTACGTTCGGTCTTATGGAAATCCAGGCAGGCGGGGTCCCAGTCCAGGCCCAGGAAGTCGATCACGCGCCGGCTTTGGCCCTCCAGGTCACCGACCATGTCCTCATAATGCACCTCCAGGATCCGCAACGGCCGCACGCTGAGCCAATGCTGCATCAGGCGCGTGATCTCTCGGGCCCTGGCGCCGCAGTCAAACAGATCGAGGGTCCACGGGTTCGCATCCTGGAAGTGCTGGAAATAGCAGGACAACCCAACGTCGCGCAGGTCGCGCCGGCACAGGATGACCCGCGCCCGCGGAAACAGTGTCGCAATCTGGCCGAGGACCAAAATATTGTCGGGAAGCTTATCGACCACGCGATCGACATCGCCGCCGATGGACCGCAGGCGGGCAAGATGATCTTGTGCCTCGTGATGCACGAAGGCTGCGTTCCACAGCGCGGGTGGCAACCCGAGGTGGCGTTTTTCCATCCGCTTCACAATGTCATTCATATGCATGGTCTCGCCGACGCCGTGGACCCGGGCGTGGCTTGCGGCGATTTGCTCGACCAGGGTTGTGCCGGATCGCGGCATGCCAACGACGAAGACCGGGACCTCCGACGGATCGCCCTTCAACCGGCCGATCGCCAGGGTGGCGAGGTTGAATGTGGCGATCTGTGCATCGATTTCGCGGCTGAATCTTGGCAGGTCGAATGCGCTGCCCTTGTTGCGATAGTGAATCCTGGCCAGGCGGTTGGCCGCTTAGTAGGCCGGGAAAACATGGTCGAATCTGCCGCTCTTGTCCATCATAGCGCGGAGGCCAAACCGGGCCGCGATGTTCCTGGTCCGTTTGGGTATGATCGTGAATTAGCGTGTTCCAGAAATTTATTTCTGCGGTTTTGTAACGGTTTCTTAAGCTTACACAACCGGCCAGACGGGTAAAATCTACCTGTAGTAGCAAGCGGCGCGGCATGTCCGATCCGGCACTGTAAAGCCGACTTTACACAGCGATGGACGCCCTCGTGCTGTCACGATTTATGGCGTTGGAATCATAACAAAATATTTCATGGCACGGAGTTTGCTTATCTGAACTGCCAATTTCAGGAGCCTAACCAAAATGAGTAAGCTTACCCACCTTCTCTGCGCGTCGGCATTGACCGCGACACTCGCGGGCATCTCGAGCAACGCCTCGGCCCTTACCATCACGGATCTCTATTCGCCGGTCTCAACCGGTCCGACCGCCACCGAATTCGCTGCAACCCTGGCTCTTGACGGTTTCACCGCTTCGGGCGGCACAGGCACCCTGACGGGCGTCAGCGTTACTCTGACCGATTCCGTTACCGGCACGTTCACCGCTGTCAACACGACTGGCGTTGCGCAGCACCTCTACGGTGCCACTATCACAAACCTCCTTTCGGTCACCTCGCAACCCGCCAACCTTGCGCTAAACACGCTCATCGACCAGAGCAATAATACCAACTCTCATACGGTGGCGGCCCACACGACCTATTCCAACCTGGGTTTGACCGGGACCGCGTCGGACACAGAGGTTGCGACTGGCAGCCTGGCGGATTTTCTGGGTGCCTGGTCGATTTCGGTGGACGATCTCGGGTTTGATACGGCTTCGACCACGAGTGGAATCACCGCCAGCAGCGTCAACAGCGGAACGGTCACTGTCGCTGTCACCTATACCTACGAAGCAGCGGCCGTGCCGGAACCTGCGTCGATGGCCTTGTTGGGCGCGGGCCTCACTGGCGTTGGCTTCGTTCGCCGCCGCCGTTCCACGGTCTGATCAACCGCTTCTGATCCGCGCGGGCTTACAACAAACACCGCTTCTGATCCGCGCGGGCTTACAACAAACACCGCTTCTGATCCGCGCGGGCTTACAACAAAC
>Ga0316231_1000926_pt1 | contig 36624 bp, 42 predicted proteins | sample TBH18027metaG_FD_206002 | JGI IMG/M metagenome (GOLD analysis project Ga0316231, IMG submission 206002) | Freshwater microbial communities from Trout Bog Lake, Wisconsin, USA - TBH18027 | ecosystem: Environmental > Aquatic > Freshwater > Lake > Hypolimnion/Profundal zone | place: USA: Wisconsin... | reverse complement strand
AGCAAATCACTAAATTATTGAGCTGGGCCGGTGGACCCACTAAGGAGAAGACGATGGAAACGATAACGAAAGAGACGGTCACCAGCAGCGGACCAGCCACTGTCAAGGAAGAGCCCCTCTTCCCGACCAACCCGGCCGCCTACCTTCCCCCGGCAATCGAGAAGATCGAGGTGGAGAGCTCCATGCTCGACGGCGTCGGCCACGATGGCAACGAGACACTGAGGGTTTGGTTCAAAAAGGGAGCGCCCTATGACTATGTCGGTTGCCCTGAGGAGAAGTTCTTCGACATGATCAACTCGCCGAGCGTCGGCAAAGCCTACGGCGCGCTGATGAAGGAGTTGGGCATCAAGGGCATCAAGCTGCAGACGGAGGTGGCATAACATGGGCATCCTCTCCAACACCGTCAGCATCTGCCACTTCCGTGTTCAGGGAGAGCTGCAGAACTTCGACCTCTACAATGATGGACCTGGTCTGCTCGCACGCCAGGCCTTCACCCCCATCGACGAAAGCGCCGAGGAAATCTCCATCGGCTGGGTTCACCTCGACGATCCGAAGGTGCACGACTTCGCCGAAGCTTCTACCTGCTTTCGCGAGCAGTACATGATTTTCTCAATGCGCCGCGATCAGCGGAAGGTCCCGGCCGCGCTGCTGAAAGAGCAGGTCGACAAGGCGTGCGCCGCATTCCTTGCTGAAAACTCCGGTTACACCCGCGTCCCGAAGCAGAAGAGGGAGGACCTGAAGGAAGCCGTCCGCGCCAAGCTTCTGGCCAAGGCGCTCCCGGATCCGAAGACCTACGATGTCGTGTGGGATACGCAGGCTAACCTGGTCACTTTCACCACGCTCTCACCGAAGACCATCGAGATCCTCGAGGACATGTTCAAGAAAACCTTCGAGGGACTGCGCCTGGTCGCCTTCATCCCCTACGAGCGCGCCTATTCAAACCTGAACGCCCTGGGCCAGCAGCGGTTGAAAGAAGCGAACCGCGCCGGCGGCGATAACTATCTGGAGCTGATGAAGGAGAATCAGTGGCTCGGGACCGACTTCATGGGCTGGCTGCTCTACCTCACCATGAACGAGGCCAGCGAGTACCGCGTCAACCGGCCCGGGCCCCTCTTGGAGAACGAGCCCTTCGTCGCCTACATCAACGACCGCGTCGTCCTGGTCGGCGAAGGCGAAGGCGGCACGCAGATGATCACCGTCAACGGCTCGCAGGATCGCTTCAACGAGGTCAAGAGCGAGATGCGGTGCCGCAAGCTAATCACCGAGGCGACCATTCACCTGGAGAGCGGGGATTACCACTACTCGCTGATCCTCAAGGGCGAGGCGTTCCACTTCGCCTCCTTCAACTCCCCGGCGGTCCGGATCGAAAGGGACGCCGACGATCAGCGCCTGGAGCACGAGGCCGTATTCTTCGAGCGCATGCTGCTGCTCGACAAGGGTCTGCAGCTCTTCAACTCCCTGTTCAGGACCTTCCTCGATGTGCGCCTCGGTTCCAGCTGGGGAGAACTCGAGCAGACCATTGCCGAGTGGGTAGGCGAGGTTTAGGGATGGTCTCTTTCTTCGTTCCGGGAACTCCAATCCCGAAAGGCTCTGCCAAGGCGTTCTACATCAAGGCCCTTGGCAGGGCAGTAGTCACCCAGGACAACGCGGATAAGCAAAAGCCCTGGGCGTCGATGCTCGCTGTCGTCGCTCAGGGGCACTTTGTCAAACCTATCGAGGGGCCGGTGATGATCAGCATGGCCTTCAAGATGCCGCGGTTAAAGGGTCACTTCGGGAGCGGCAAGAATGCGGGTGCTTTGAAAGCATCCGCGCCAACCTACCATGTATCGAAGCCCGACTGCGACAAGCTGCAGCGCTGTGTCTGGGATGCTCTCACCGGCATTGCCTGGAAGGATGATAGCCAGGTGGCCATCGTCACGCACGCCAGCAAGAAGTACAGCGACAAGCCGGGCGTTCACATCAGGATCTGCGCAATCAAGGAGGAACTTTGAAAGCATACGTATTTGATACCGAAACCACCAACGCCGACGAAACCGCCGAAGTCATCGAGGCGGCATGGATCGATCAGGAGACTGGGGCGCAGTACTGCGAGCGGTTTCTTCCTTCCGGCCCGATCAGCTTCGGCGCCATGGCGACACACCACATCATGCTGCACGATCTGATCGACTGCAGGGAGTCCGGTAGGTTCATGCTTCCGGCCTGCAATTACCTCATCGGCCATAACATCGATTTCGACTGGCGCGTTATCGGCTCTCCGGACGTCAAGCGCATCTGCACGCTGGCGCTCTCCCGCTATCTCTGGCCCGAGACCGACAGTCACAAGCAGGGTGCCATGATGTACTTCCTCTTCGGCGCCGATGCTCAGGAGATCGTCCAGGGCGCGCACAATGCCCTGGAGGACGTGAGGATGTGCCAGATGATCCTTCATGCCTGTGTGGGCGAGCTGGCGCAGCGTGGCGTCTGCGTCGATACCTGGGAGGACATCTGGAAGGCTTCCGAGATTGCTCGGGTACCGACCGTCATGGCTTTCGGTAAGCACAAGGGATTGGCCATCAAGGACGTACCGAGGGATTACGTGCGGTGGTACCTCGGGCAGGCTGAGACCGACCCGTATCTTGTCAAGGCGTTCACGGAGCGGGCGAGATGAAGCCCCCTGACACGTTCGAATGTCACCGCTTGCGCGCCAAGATCACCGAGCGCCAGTGCAAACTAAATCGGGAAGGATACCGCTCGCGCTGGATCAATTTCCCCTCAATAATTTCATGTCAGGGCTGCGCCGGCTTGGGAGAGTCGGCGCAGGTTCCTGCACCTATGGAGATACCGACTATGAAAAAGAAAAAGATCGAATGCAGCCATCACGGCTGTGGATACGGAGTCAAGAAGGAGGGTGACCGCTGCAAGAAGCATCAGGAGCCGGAGTCTGGGGCTGGTCCCGTTATTCACGACGTGAATAATCTGGACGTCAAGCCCGCGGCCAAAACTGTCATATCTGACAACATTGCTCCGGCCATTGAGCCGCTGCACTTTGCCGCGGATGGAGTGTATCTCACTGCGTGCGGGGTCGTGAGCTCGTCCAGCACTCTGCTAACTACGAACTGGGATGCGGTGACCTGCGAGCACTGTCTGGTCTGGAAACCGGCGGTCGAACAGGGGGCTGACCTTGATCAGATATCGGCTGATTCATTTGAGGCGGAGTGGGTGCGCAATGATGAGCTGGCCCAGGCGATGCTCGGTCTGATCGGCTGCACAGTCGGCCTCGAACTTCTTTCCGATCAGCCGGACGATCAGATCCGAGCGGCGATGGATTACGCCGGCGCTTGTCACCTGCAGGCCAGTGACAATGACGACGTACAGATTCCTCCTATGCCGTTCTTTCTGAAGGGGACTCAGACCTACGCGCCCGAAGCCCAAAATCAGCCTGTAGCAGCCACCCCCCCCCCAAGAGCAGGTAACCGCCTGGCTTGGTCTCAGTTCTCCGCTCGCTGCCTTGGTGGTGACGCCGGAACCGCCCGCCCCTCCCTTGCCGGATACCGCTATAGTGCTCGACCTCGGCCCGATGTACGAGACGTTGGTAGACCGGGGCGTCGGCATCGTCACCATTCTGGAGCTGCTCGACGCGCTGTTCATCAGCAACACGTATAGGTTGATTCGCCATGCGGCTGACTAAGCCGGAACCATATCGGCCCGACCCTGGACGCTCCCTGGCACCTGATGAGTTTGTGCAGGCTGCCAGGGAGGCAACTCCGATCAGCAAGATAAAGAACCGATCATGCTGGCGCGAGGGTGACAACGATAAGTACCGGCTGGGCAGGAAATAGAATGTGATCCAAGGGGTGGCAGATGGCAAGAAAAGCAAAGGCGACAGTTGATTATTTCCCGCACGACTGCACGCACAGGAAAACCCTCTTTATCCTCGAATCCAGGTATGGGAATGACGGCTATGCAACCTGGTTCAAGATCCTTGAGCAGCTTTGCCAGACGTCCGGTCACTTCATCGACCTGAGAAGCAATGCAGAGGTAATTCATACCGCTGCCAGGTGTCGAGTCACCACTGAAACACTTCTGGAGATCCTCAATACCCTCTCCGAACTTGGTGCAATCGACGGTGATTTATGGCGTCATAAATGCGTTTTCAGCGGCGGATTGGTCGAAAGGATTACTGACGCCTATCGTCGGCGCATAAATGACCTTCCGAACAAAGAAAAGGTTTATGCCGTCATAAATGCCGTTTGTGTCGTCAATATGTCGGCAGAAATGCCATTAGTGACGGGAGAAATGACACAAAGGGAAAGGGAAAGGGAAAGGGAAAGGGAAAGGGAAAGGGAAATAAAAGAAGAACCTAAAAGCCTGCCTGTGGTGCCACCGACAACAGAGGCACTGGCAGCTGACCAGACTCCGACCGAGCGGCAGCTGCGGGCATGCATCGACAAAAGGCGGAATTGGCTTGAAGCAAAATATCCTCTTGCCGATGTCGACGTTGAGCTTGAGGAAATGGTGGCCAAGTACCGTGATATCTCCATCGGGGCTGACCCCTTCCTGATCGTCTCCAGGTGGTTCAAGAACATGCCGGCTCCCAGGGAGAGACCGGACGACGATCCGGAACCCGACGGCCCGCTGCAACGCGCCATGAGAGCGCAGAAGGAGGCTGCCAATGCAGGAGCTACAGTTGACTAGGATTTTTGCCGAGCTGATCGAGAGGTTCGACCCTTCGAAACAGGTCAAGAAAAGCTTTGAGTCTGCGTATAACGAGATCTGGAACGACATGCTGTTGGTCCCCGAAGGCGCTCTTGTCCCGGCGCTGAAGCGGCTCAAGACCATGACCAACTACCTGCCCTCGGCTGAGAAGGTGCTGCTGATCTTCCAGGCCGAGGGGAAGCACCACGCCAGGGACGCCGAAAACCAGCGGACAGCCGAATGGGACAAGACTAAAGGCTATGGAGATCTGCGTTACCGGAGCAAGAGCCAGCCGGAAGAGGTCAAGCTCACGGCGGTGCAGATCGTCGCCAGGGACGAGCACGCGAAGTTTGCCATCCAGGGCTTCGCTATGATGTCACGGAGAGACAAGACGCCAGCAGAGAAACTGGAGTTTTTTAAGGCCATGGAGTTGCGCTATCCAGGGTTTGGCTGGGGAACCGAGGGTATTGCTCAGCAGAAATGGTATCAGATGAAGGGTTTACTGTGATGCGATGAAGGGAGGGTGATTTTGAGTGAAACCATACGAAAAGCCCTTCGCGTCTCCATTGTGGCGGGGCTAATGGGGTGCCATAAAGCAACCGTTCTCCGGATGCTGGAAGACGGACGGCTGGAAGGATATCGCATCGGATTCATGTGCTACGTCTACGTTGATACCGTAAAAAAATATCAGCTTAAGAATGATTTCGTTGCAGGTGATATGTACGAGGCAGAAAAAAGCTGATATCGCTGCCCGCATGACCAACTGCGAGCAGGACAACAAGAGGAAGGCCCGGGGCAATTGTGCTCAGGGCCTTTTTGTCATCAAAGGAGGTGATTTCCGTGGGGAAAAAGAAGAAAGGCGGGGGTTGCGGTGGCTGTTAGATAGAAAAGAGGTCAGAAAATGACCAGAAAACAGGAAATGTTCATCGCCGAGTATCTCGTTGACCTGAATGCCACTAGATCGGCCATGGCTGCGGGATACTCGGCGAAATCTGCAGGCAAGATAGGACCTCAGTTACTAGGAAAACCTGGTATAGCAGCAGCCATCCAGAAGCGGATGGACAAGCGCGTAGCCAAACTGGAGATCACTGCTGATCGAGTTCTTGCCGAAGCAGCACACGCCGCCTTCCTGGACCCGATCTCGCTTTTTGCTGATAACGGCTCCCTGCTCCCGCTCTCCCAGATGCCCGAGTCTGCCCGCCGTGCGATCGCCGGCATCGAGGTTGAGGAGATCTGGGACGGTAAGGGTGATGATCGCGTCCTGGTCGGCTACCTCAAGAAGATCAAACTGGTCTCCAAGGAGGGGACGCTAACCCTGACCGGGCGTCACCTCAAGATGTTCACCGACAAGCTCGATGTCACCATGAAGCGGTCGCTCGAGGACCTGGTCTGTGGGGAGGAAGAGCTGTGAGTGATGCCAAGCTCCAGGCAGCTCGGGCGAAGGTCAAAGACTGGCGGGATAACCCCTGCAAGTTCGTCTATGACAACTTCAAGGTGACTCCGGACAAGTGGCAGGAGGAAGTCCTCAACGTTTTCCCTTCCAAGGATGCAGACAAGATGAGGATTTCGATGCAGGCCTGCGCGGGTCCTGGCAAATCGGCCGCTCTCGCTTGGTGCGGATGGAACTTCCTTAGCTGCTACGGCGGCCGCGGCGACCATCCAAAGGGCGCAGCTGTCAGCACGACGAAGGACAACCTGAAGGACAACCTCTGGCCCGAGTTTTCAAAGTGGCAGTCCCGCTCACCCTACCTCTCCGAGTCCTTCACCTGGACGAAGGAGCGCATCTACGCGAACGATTACCCCGAGGACTGGTTCCTATCGGCACGCTCCTGGAGCAAGACGGCTGATGCTGAAGAACAGGGGCGCACCCTTTCCGGCCTGCACTCCGGATACGTCCTCGCCCTGGTCGACGAGAGCGGCGACATTCCGATCCCGGTGCTCAAGGCTGGAGAACAGGCGCTGTCGAACTGCAAGTGGGGCAAGATCATCCAGGCTGGTAACCCGACCAGCAAGGCAGGCATGCTCTACGCCGCGGGGCACTCGCTCAAGGGCTGGTACGTGGTCCGCATCACCGGAGACCCGGACGATCCGAACCGCTCACCGCGTATCGATATCGAGTGGGCCCGTGGACAGATCGATCAGTGGGGCCTGGAAGACCCGTGGGTCATGTCGTACATCCTGGGCAAGTTCCCAACCTCCGCGATCAACACCCTCCTGACCGTCGAAGAGGTCGATCTTGCCATGTCCCGGAGCTACCGCGCTGAGCAGATCCAGCACGCGGCTAAGATCCTGGGTGTCGACGTTGCGCGCCAAGGCATGGACAGCTCGGTCATCACTCCGCGTCAGGGTCTGGTCATGTTCCCTCAGAAGTGCTTCAGGGGCCTGACCTCTCACCCGCTCGCCAACCAGGTCATCATGCATCACAACGACTGGCAGGGAGACGGCATCATCGTGGACGGCACCGGCGGGTATGGTTCCGGCGTCATCGACGCCCTGCAGACCATGGGCGTCTTCGCCTTCGACTGCCAGTTCGCAGGGCAGGCGGACAACCCGCTCAAGTTCTACAACAAGCGCGCCCAGATCCTCTGGGATTCCGCTCAATGGGTGAAGTCAGGGGGCAGCATGCCCTACGACGCCGAACTCCGTCAGGAGATGACCACGGTGACCTACAGCTTCAAAGGAGACCGCATCATCATGGAGCCTAAGGAGTCGGTCATAAAACGGCTCGGCAGGTCTCCGGATAAGTTCGACTCCCTGGGAGTCACGTTCGCTTTTCCGATTCAGAAGCAACGGCAGACCCGCGCCGGCGGCAACCGGGCGCTGACCGATCACGACCCACTGGGGGACTAGCATGGGACAGCTGGAAGAACTGGAACAGCCTGCCGAACGGCAGATCATGTCACACCGCGACCTGGGCAAGACGCCTGACGGGAAGTACCTAACCTCGGAGTTCACCTTCTCCGACGATTCCATCCTTACCGTCGATTTTCGTCTGCAGAAGACCCACAAGGGCAGCCGGCAGATGAAGGCCCGGTACCAGAACGACATCCGCGCCCTGGTCGCCTACGGGATGCCGTCCAACGCCCTGGACAAGTTCATCGTCGCCCGGGAGATGGTGGAGCGTCGGGCCGCCGCCGGCCTGACTATCATCCCGGCAGAGAAAGAGGAGGTCATCGATGAAGACGCTGCTGCTTAAGGTCATTCTGCTTTCTCTCGGCTGTGGCGGCGGACCGCCCCCGGCGCCAGCTGCTCCCGCGCCTCCTCCCGACTCCTCAGATGCGGCCGTTGTAGCCGCCAGGGACTCGGAACGTCAGCGCCAGCGCCAGGCGGCAAGCAACACCGACCTGACCGGCGCCCAGGGTGACACCTCGAAAGCACAGATCGGCGTTAAAACGCTCCTGGGGGCCTGACATGGCAGAGGCGAACCAGCAGGGCCAGAAGGTGGCAAAAACCCCGATGACAATCAAGCAGGGGATGATCAAGCGCCTCAGCATGATGAAGCTGGAACGGTCAACCTTCGACCAGCACTGGCAGTCCATTGCTACGGTGACCTCGCCGCGGTCGGCGCGCTTCTTCTCCAGCGATCGCAACCGGGGGGAACGTCGCAACCAGGCCATCTATGACGAGACGGCAGTTTTCGCCCTCCGCACCCTGGCCTCGGGGATGATGGCGGGCCTGACCTCGCCGGCGCGCCCCTGGTTCCGCTTCAGCCTGAAGAACCGTGTCCTGCTTAAGAGCTCCGCCGTCCGGGCCTGGCTCTTCGAGGTGGAGCAGATACTGCGCGACGTCTTCAACGGCAGCAACTACTACCAGGCGCTCCCCCAGGTCTACACCCAACTGGGAGACTTCGGCACCGCGGCGATGATCATCCTCGAGGACGACAAGGACGTGATCAGGTGCCACGCCATGCCGATCGGGAGCTTCTACCTGGCATCGAATTCCGCCGGGAGGGTCAACGCTCTATACCGTGAGTACTCGATGACCGTGGGGCAGTTGGTGGATGATTTTGGCTTCGAGAACTGCAGCGTTGCCACTCAGGGTCTCTACAACGCCGGCAAGATCGACGGATGGGTTGAGGTGCTGCACGCTATCGAGCCGAACGATGGCCGGGACTCATCCAAGATCGGCAACAAGAATATGCCATACCGATCGGTTCGCATCGAGAAGGCTTCCCCTACGGGAGATGAGGTCTACCTGGACTTCAGGGGCTTCGAGGAATTCCCCGTCTGCGCGCCCAGGTGGGAAGTAACCGGGGAGGACATATACGGCTGCTCCTGCCCGGGGATGATCGCGCTGCCGGCAATCCAGATGTTGAACCGTACGGTCAAGCTATTCGACAAGGTTGCCAACAAGATCGCTGACCCGCCTCTGATCGTCGACGCCATGCTGCGCAACGACACCTTCTCGATGATGGCCGGAGGCCTCAACTACATTTCGGGATTAGCGCAGGCTGCAGGTGCCGGCGCCCGTGCGGTGCACGAGATCCACCCGACGACGCTACAGCCGATCGCTGAGAAGATCGCAGTCCTGCAGAAACAGATCCAGCGCGCCTTCTTCGAGGACATGATGCAGATGTTCGCGACTTCGGACCTGGGCGACATGACGGCGCGCGAGGTTGAAGAGCGTCACCAGGAGAAGCTACTGATCCTGGGACCGGTGATGGAGCGCCAGGACGAAGAACTCTTGGACTGCAGCATCCACCGCACCTTCCGGATTCTGGAGCGCAGGGGCAGGATACCGCCGATCCCCCCCGAGATGAAGGGCCAGCCGATTACCATCGAGTACGTCTCGGTCATGGCCTCGGCGCAGAAGATGGTAGCGACGGCCAGCATCGACCGCCTGGCGTCCTTCGTCGGCAACCTGGCTGCCCAGTTCCCCGAGGCGGCTGATGTCTTCAATGCCGATGCCGCAGTTCGCGAAGAGGCTGACTGCCTGGGAACCATCCCCAGCGTGATCAGGAGCGAGGACGACGTCAAGGCGATCAGAGCACAGCGGCAGCAGGCGCAGCAGAAACAGGCGCAGGCTGCTCAGATGGCTCAGATGGCTCCGGCGATGCAACAGGGCGCGGACGCCGCGCGCCTCCTATCCGAGACGGGAGTCGGCGACTCCACGGCGCTCAATAGGATACTCGGACAATAGGGGGCAATGTGGACAACGTTTACGACATCCAGGACCACATGGCCCGACTTTGTAAGTGCGGGTCTGCCCACTTCAACCTTCTCAAGAGCGGTCGCATGGAGTGCGCCGGCTGTCATGAGATATGGGGATACTGGGTGCCTGAGGGCGTCCCTTTTACTGTCCACCACCACGAGTACCTCGAGCAGGTGAAACCATGACCAGGAACCAGCTGAAGAAGAAGCTCAGGCTCGAGGAACTCGACGACATCAAGGTTGTCGCCGGGACCGCCTCCGGACGGCGCCTACTGGCGAGGATCTTCTCCCAGGCGAACATCTTCACTGCGCTTCCCCCGGAGAACCCGCTTATCATGTCCTTCAACGAGGGGCAACGCAACGTAGGGCTGATGGCGATGAACGATCTCCTCGAGGCCGCACCGGAGAAGATCATCACCATCAGGAAGGCGATAGAGGAACGCAGGGAGCAGTACTCCTTGGTCCAGCCGGACGAGGAAGACGAAGACGAAGCATTTTGGAACCAGGAAGTGTAGGACAGGCAGGAGTAGCGCAGGCAGACATTTCGAATCCACTTTTACAAGGAGGTTTAGATGAAAAAGCTCAAGAGGCTGTTATTGAACATGGTGCTGATGTCCCTGTGCATGGGACTCAGCGTCGAGGGGGAAGGCGCAGCGCCGGCGGCCGGCGGTGATCCTGCTGGCGGAGCTGCTCCTGCAGCTGGCGGAGATCCGGGCGCTGGAGACCCCGGCGCCGGCGGAGATCCCAACCTCGAAGCCGCAGAGACCGCGAGGCTTGAGGCTGCGAGGATTGCGGCGCTCTCCCCCGAGGCTAAAGCGGCAGAGGAAGCGGCAGCCGCATCGAAGGCAGCTGAAGAGGCCAAGGGCAAGACGGGTGCTCCCGAGGAATACACGGCCTTCACCGTGCCCGAAGGTCAGATTCTGGACCAGGCGGCCCTTGACTTTGCCCTTCCGATCTTCAAGGAGATCGGACTCACCCAGGAGCAGGCCCAGAAGCTGGTGGACCTGCAGACCGTCAACATGGCAAAGGCGACCGAGGCCTTCACCGCCGACAAGCAGGCGCGTCGAGATGCGATCGCGAACGACAAGGAGTTCGGAGGGGAGAAGTTCACCGCCTCTCAGGAAGCCGTGGGCCGCGCGCTCAACACCCTGCTCAATGCCGACGAGCAGGCCGACCTCAAGGCATACACCGACAAGTTCGGCCCCAACCCGACCCTCTTCCGCCTGATGTACCGGGTCGCGACCAAGGCCCTCTCCGAGGACTCCCGGTTCGAACTCGGCGGCCAGGACGGCGTGAAGGCGGTCAACTTCTACCCGAACAGCAACATGAAGTAGCCACGTCAACGGACTTCGGCCCCTACCTCCACAAAGGAGATTCACCGGATGAAAAATTTCAAGATCAGCACCGGCATGGCATGGATGGGCCTCATCGCCCTGGCCCTCATCGTCTCGTTCGCCCTGGGCGGGGACGCAACCGCAGCTCTGCTGCCTCATTCCGCAGGACACCTGCCGTCCGGTCTGCAGCTGATCGGGTTCGCGGGCGTCACCCTGTCGGCCATCAACCCGACCATTCTCGACTTCGACAAGAGGATGGACCCCAACGGTCAGGTAGCGACCATCGTTGAGATGCTCATGCAGACCAACGAGGTCCTGGACGACATGACGTTCATCCAGGGCAACCTTTTGACCGGCCACCGCACGACCGTCAGGACCGGCCTGCCGATTCCGACCTGGCGCAAACTGTACGGCGGCGTCCAGCCCGGGAAGTCCACTACCGCGCAGATCACCGACAACACCGGCATGCTGGAAGCCTACGCCGAAGTCGACAAGGCCCTCGCCGACCTCAACGGCAACACCGTTGCCTTCCGCCTCTCTGAGGACGCCGCGTTCATCGAGGGGATGAACATCGAGTTCGCCCGCGTGCTGTTCTACGGCAACGAGGGGACCCAGCCCGAAGCCTTCACCGGCTTCGCCCCGCGCTTCAACACCATCGCTGGTGCTCAGAACGGCCTCAACGTCCTCTCCGGCGGCGGATCCGGTTCCACCAACACCTCCATCTGGCTCATCTGCTGGGGTCCTCTGACCGCTCACGGCATTCTGCCCCAGGGTTCCGTCGCCGGTCTGAAGATCGAGGACAAGGGACAGGTCACCATCGAGAACATCGACGGTGCAGGCGGCCGCATGGAAGCCTACAGGACGCACTACCGCTGGGACGTGGGCCTGACCGTCCGCGACTGGCGCTATATCGTCCGCATCTGCAACGTCGACGTCACCACGCTGACCAAGAACGCAGCGTCCGGCGCCGACCTCATCGACCTGATGGCGCAGGCTATCGAGCTGCTGCCGACGCTCTCCATGGGGCGCCCGGTCTTCTACTGCAACCGCACCGTGAAGAGCTTCCTCCGCCGGCAGATCGCCAACAAGATCGCCGCCGGCCAGCTCACCATGGAGCAGGTGGCAGGCAAGCACGTCCTCACCCTGGACGGCATCCCGGTCAAGCGCTGCGACGCGATCCTCTCCACCGAGGCGACCATCTCCTAACCAGCTGCGCTGGTCTTCGGGCCGGCGCATTACCGTTTCATCCTCTCCAAGGAGGCAGGACCATGATTCTCGATAGCAGACTCGCAATTGCCGTCGCCGCGACTCTGAACACCGCGACCGGCACCAACAACCTGACCAACGTCATCGACCTCTCCACCAACGCCCTGAATGCCGTGCGCGACATGGGGAACGGTGAGCCGGTCTACCTCATTCTCTCGGCGCAGGCCGACATCACCTCCGGCGGTACCGCGACCCTCGCGTTCCAGCTGGTCTCCGACTCGGTCGCAGCCATCCAGACCAACGGCAGCCAGGTCGTGCATGCCGTGTCCAGGACGGTCACCGTTCCCGCCTCGGCAACTGTCGCCACGGGCACCAAGGCCGGTACCATGTTCTGGATCATCGCGCTCCCCCAGGGCGTGGACTACAAGCAGTACCTGGGCGTCCAGCAGGTCGTCGGCACCGCGGCCCTCACTGCCGGCGCGGTCAACTGCCACATCACTGCAGACCTCACCGGATGGCGTCCGTACTCTGACTTCACCTAAAACCTGACATGGGGAGGGGGCGACCTCTCCCCGCTGTCTTAGGAGCGACCATGCCGAAGATCAAGCTTAAAGAAGACGCCTTCATCGATGGCGTCTACCGTTTCAAGGGTGAGGAGTTCAACAACCCCGGCCCGGTCCCCCCCTTCGCAGACCAGACGGGGCCGGATGACGAGGGCGCTGTCAGTGAAGCGGATGCTTCCGCATCTCTTGCCGCCGCGAACATCCTCCTGGGCGGGGGTGACCATGTCTGAAAAAGTCAGGGTTAAGCTCACCCAGGATCACTTCTCCAAGGATGGCGTCTACCACTACGCCGGCGAGGAGATCGACCACGAGGGTCCATTGCCGCACTACATGAAGGAAATCGGGGCGGCCAAGGGCGAAACGTCCAGGAAGGTCGAGTACACCGAAGAGGACCTCCGCAAGAAGCTCGCCGACTACGGGGTGAAGACCGCACCCCAGGCCGGCATGAAGCGGCTGCTGGAGCAGCTGGCTGAGGCGGAAGGGAGGACGGCATGAAGGACATGAAAAACATGGGCGGGGACTGCTGCTGCTCTCCGTGCGGTGACGGCGCCTCCGGCGATTACCCCTACAATCTGCGCATCAGCCTGACCGATGACCAGATGGAAGCCCTGGGGATCGCCATGCCGTGCGTCGGCGACACCATGAACCTCACCGCTACCGTCCTCGTTACGGAGTGCTCCGACCGGGAGTACTCCGCTTGCACCATCCAGATCACCGAGATGGACCTCACCAAGCCGAAGGCCCGCAGCAGCATGTACCCGTCGATGACGGAAGATAGCGAATAGACACCGGAGGGTGACGTGAGCGAAGAGTTAACCAACTACCTTTACGCTCGATCGTTGATAGACCTGGCGAACGTACCGTCCAGCAGGGCAATCAACGGCCACCCGCTCACCACGGACGTGGTGGTAAGCGCTTCCGATATCACCACAGGTACCCTCCCTCACGCTCAACTCCCGGTACTGGTGAGCGGAGATATCCCCAACAACGGAGCGAACACCACGGGAACCGCTTCGAACATCACCGGCATTCTCGCGGTGGCTCATGGGGGGACCGGAACGGCGACACCTGGCCTTTCTGTGACCATCACTACGGCAAAGCTGACCACCACCGGGGCGAACGGCAGCATGACATTCACCAATGGCATGCTGACCGCTCAGACACAGGCAACATAGGGGGCATCATGGCATCAGGCATCGTAGTAGCAGCACCTGTCTCAGCAGCAACCCTGGCGGTTACCGTTGTCTCGGCGCGCCAGGCCATCACCAGCAATCTCGTCTCGGTCTACTCCGATGGCGATTGCTTCATCAAGTTCGGGGACGGCACGGTAGTGGCCGATAACACCGGCTACTTCCTGCCGGCGGGGAACCTGCTCTTCTTCGACACCTCGGCAATGGCAATCGTCCCGACCTACATCGCGGCGATTTACTCAACCGCTAACTGCAACCTCCGGATCGGTAACTTCCGATGAGCCAGTTCAGGGCATTGACCAAGCATAACGGGTCCAGGAAGCTGGGGCCGGAGCTCGCCCTGAACGGCGGGTTCGACATCGATGCGAACTGGGCCAAGAGTGCCGGGTGGACGATTTCCGGGGGCTTCGGGGTCGCCACTTCGGCGGCGGCCTATACCTCGATTAGCCAGGGCGTCCTGATGATCGGGAAGGTCTACCAGATCACCTACACCGTTTCCAGCATCACGTCAGGCAACGTCAAGTCGATGATCGGGGGCGGAGCTTCACCCTCGAGGACAACCACCGGGACCTTCACCGATGTAGTTATCTGCTCGGCTTCCATTACCGGCGGAATTCAGGCCGGATCTCTCGGCTTCTCGGGACAGATCGACAACGTTTCAATCAAGGAAGTACTTCACACGTAACCCAGGGGGACTCCTGATGCAATCTCCAGCTCAGATTTGTAATATCGCGCTTGGCCGAGTCGGGTGCCAGTTTTTCATCAACTCCATCGATCCGCCCGACGTCTCGCAGGAAGCGCGGGTCTGCGCGATGGTCTACAACTACGTCCTGGAGAAAGCTCTTCAGGATTTCCCCTGGCCTTTCGCCAACAAGATCGTTCTCCTGCAGGATATCGGATCTCCTCTCGCCCCCTGGGGCTACCGCTACCGGTACCCGGGCGACTGCCTGACGCTCAAACGGGTTTTCCCTGCCGGTGGGGTCCCGGTCTACGGCGTGGCATCGAAGACCGCGGGCGTCCCGTACCGCACCGTGAACGACGACTCCAACGACGCCCGGGCGATTCTTTGCGACTATGACCAGGTCTACGCCGATTACACCGCGCGGATCACCAACACGAACCTCTTTTCCCCGGCCTTCGCCAACCTGCTCGCCTGGGGGATCGCGGCCGAGATTGCAACCCCGCTTTCGGCTGATCCAAAATACGCGCAGTCGACAGCCGCGACCTACAAGAACGTCCTGGCTGAGGCTGGCGCCCTGGCGTCAAACGAGAACCTGCAGGACCCTGAGGGCGACTGCGACCTCGATGCAGCGAGGAACGCATAATGAGTGGCCAGGGAATAGTGCAGGCGGCATTCACCGCGGGGGAACTCTCGCCCTCCTTGTGGGGCAGGGTCGACTTCAACAAGTACTACTCCGGAGCCAAGATGCTCCGGAACTTCTTCATTCGACAGCAGGGCGGGGCATCCAATCGGCCCGGTTCTAAACTTGTCACTGAGACGAAGTTTTCGGCAGTAGACGCCGTAAAGATGATCCCGTTCCAGTTCTCTCCAACCCAGTCCTACATCCTGGAGTTCGGCGAGCTCTACATGCGCGTCATCATGAACGGCGGTTATGTTCTCTCCGGTGGAGTTCCGGTGGAGATCGCTACCATCTTCCACGCCTCCGATCTGGCTCTGATCAAATTCACCCAGAGCTTCGACGTCATGACGCTGACTCACCCGAGCTATCCGGTGCAGCAGCTCTCCCGGCTCTCGCATACCTCGTGGACCTTCGCCCCCTTCAACAACGTGCACGGGCCCTTTCGGGACATCAACATCGATAAGACGTTGACCATCCACGCGGATGGAGTGGTCGGGGCCGTGAACCTCACGGCGGATCTCGATACCTTCACCTCCGACATGGTCGGGCTCATGCTCTACATTGAGCAGAACCCGGACTATGGGATCTCGAAGTGGCAGGTGCAGGCCGCGATCACGATCAACTCAAAGGCCAGGTCAGGCCAGAATTACTACCAGGCGGTCTCGACCGGGACGACCGGGACGACGCCTCCCAGTACGCTGGAGGGGACCGAATACGATGGTTCTCCCGGGGTAGGCTGGCAGTACCTCCATTCCGGCTTCGGAATCCTGCTCATCACCGGGTTCACCGACACCAAGCACATCCAGGGGACGGTGCTCAGCCGCTTGCCCGACTCCCTGGTGACCGCGAACTACACTAAGCCAATAACGGCTGCCGTATCAGCCGGTAGCGGGTATGTCTATGTCACCTGCGCAGGACATGGGTTCACCTCGGGGCAGAGCGTAGCGATATCGGGCGTGCTGGGGATGACCGACCTCAACGGGACTTGGACACTTGATCAGGGGACCGCGATTTTCGGGCTGGGGTTCCTGTGGGACGCGAACCATTTTGTCGTCAAGCTCACGACTGCCCAGATATACACCTCAGGCGGCAGCGCGGTAATGTCCGCCTACGCCATGCCGGCGTACAAGTGGGCCCTTGAGGCCTGGGGCTCGACCGACCAGTATCCCGGCACAGTCGCCTACTTCCAGCAGCGACAGATCTTCGCCGGTTCACCCGGGCGGCCGCAAACCTTCTGGCTCTCCACCTCCGCCGGCTATACCGATTATGCCCAGTCGGTGCCCCTGCAGGATAATGACGGCTACAACTACACGATCGCCACCAAAGGCCTCGAGGAGATCCGCCACCTGGTTGACCTGACCAAACTCCTGATGTTCACCTCGGGTGGTGTCTGGGTGGTCAACGGTAACAGCGACGGGACGCTAATCCCTTCGGCGACGAGCGCTAAGCGCCAGATCAACGATGGCGCCAACCATCTCGCTCCCCTGGTGATCGGTTCGGAGGCGCTCTTCGTCCTGGACAAGGGTACCCAGATCAAGTCGGTCGGCTACAACTGGCAGAAGGATACCTTCCTGGGCAACGACCTGACGGTCATGTCGAATCACCTCTTCGAGAACAACCAGATCATCGCCTGGGCCTTCCAGAAGGTTCCCTACAGCTGCGTCTGGGCCGTGCGGGATGACGGGGTGCTGCTGAGTCTGACCTACCTGGTAGAGCAGGACGTGATTGCCTGGTGCCCGCATGACACCGATGGCTTCTATGAGGACGTCTGCGTCGTCACCGAAGGGCAGGAGGATGCTCTCTACGTCACCGTCCGGCGCAACATCGGGGGCGTTGATCATCGGTTCATTGAGCGGTTCCAAAGCCGTCTCTTCAAGGACCCGACCGACGCCTTTTTCGTGGACTGTGGGCTCACCTACTCAGGAGCGCCGGCAACGATCATCTCAGGACTTGATCACCTCGACGGCAAAACGGTCTCCATCCTGGCCGATGGCTGCATACGACCCCAGCTGGTGGTAGCTGGCGGATCTATCACCCTTGATGCGCCAGCCTCTAAGGTGCAGGTCGGTCTGCCTTACTGCTCTACCCTGGAGACTCTTGATCTGTCGGTTCCCCAGGGTGATACCGTCGTGCACCAGAAGAACGTCAACCAGGTGACCGCCCTGGTGCAGGAGACCGCCGTAGTCCACGCCGGCCCGAGCGTAGATCGCCTTATCCCCTTCCGGACCCCGCCCCCGGTGAACTACGGCGCGCCAATCGCGCTGGTCACCGACCAGGCACAGATCCGGATTGCCTCGAGTTGGAGCAAAGGGGGGAATGTCGTGATCCAGCAGTCGGACCCGCTGCCGATCACCATCCTCGCCCTGGTCCCGTCCGTGACGGTAGGAGGTTCCTGATGGACCGGAGAATCGTCCCTGCAGAGGTAAAGCACCTGACGGCTATGGCGGGCCGCCTGCGCGCCGAGGATGCCCGCGAACTTGAGGACACCTACGGCGAGAACCCTTACTTCGTCCTCGGACAGAGTTATGCCGCATCGGTGCTCTGCTGGGCGGCCGTGGTGGATAGCGAGACGATCGCTATGTTCGGAGTCACCCCCCGCGGCCCAGGTGGGCAGGGTCGCCCCTGGATGATCGGGACCAAGGATCTCGACCGGCACCGCTTCAAGTTCAGCAAGGGATGCGCCGCGGTAGTTCAGGAAATGCTCGATACCTTTCCTTCGCTGGAAAACGTGGTGGACTGCCGTAACCGGAAGACAGTCCGCTGGCTCAAGTGGCTAGGGTTTGATTTTGGCCAGGTCATCCTGGTTGGTCAGAAAAATGTCCCCTGCCAGATTTTCACCATGGAGAAACGATGAGCGACCTCATAAAGGATCCAGCCGGAATGCAGGCGAAAATCGTGGCGCTCGAGCAGGAGCTGCTGCAGCACCCCGAGGCTCATCTCTCCCTGGAGCCTGTGCACCACTTTTCCAAAGGTATCTACGCACGGGAGCTTCTCATCCCTGCAGGAGTACTTCTCACTGGGAAGGTCCACAAGCACGAGAATTTGAATATCGTCAACGGGGATATCACGGTCTGGACGGACGAGGGGATGAAGCGACTGACGGGCCACCATGTCCTGGTATCGGCGCCGGGGACGAAGCGGGTAGGCTACGCTCATGCCGACACCACCTGGACGTGTGTCCACGCAACCGACTCCACCGACCTCGAGGAGATCGAACGGCTGATGGTCTGCGACAGTTTTGAGGAGTATCAGCAATTTCTACAAGGTCCTGCTGAGATGCAGGCTCTGGAGGTTTGACATGTCATGGTTAATGGTCGCAGTAGGCGTCGCGGCGGTGGGGACGAGTATAAGCGCCTACTCCGCAGTCGCGGCGGGACAGAACGCCAAGGAGACCGCGGACTATAACGCCAAGGTCCAGCAGAACTCGGCACTCGACGCGGAGCAGCGCGGGGCCCAGGCGGCGATGGAACACCAGGACAAGGTCCGGAGGCTGATCGGCACCCAGATTGCGGACACCGCCAGCAACGGGATGATGACCAACACCGGTGCTTCGCTCGATATCCTGACGGACACGGCGGGTTTCGGGAAGCTCGACGCGCTAAAGCTTCTCAACAACGCAGGTCGCCAGGCGCAAGGGTTTAACGACCAGGCAGGCCTCCTCAAGGTTCAGGGGGATAACGCTTCAACCGCCGGAACACTGAATGGCAGCGCGGCAGTGCTCGGTGGGGTATCCAGCGGGATCAGTGGGTTTTATTCGACCAAAGCAGCCATAGCGATGAGCAATCAAGGGTAAAGGGAGTTCTCGATGGCATTCATTCCGACGTATGACACCTCTCAGGTCCAGACCACTCCGATCTCGACCCCGCAGGCACAGGCCGCCGGTCCTGACACTTTTGGCGCCAGCCTCGGCAAGTCGCTGGAGGTGACGTCTCAGGCGCTCATGGCGGCCAAGCTCCACACCGACCACACGCAGGCGATGAACGGCGTCAACGACGGCCTCAACAGGCTTCAGCAGCTTGCAAAAAGCACGGACGTGGATCCTGATACCAACCAGCCGATGGGGTACTTGAACCGTCAGGGTCCCGCTGCAGACGGTATCGGGCAGGAGTTCAAGGCAGACTGGGAAGAGAACGTCAACGACATCAGGGACGGGCTCCAGAATGACGAGCAGCGTACGTTATTCGACCGGGCTATGCAGAAGCACGTCCTAGCCTACGACACCGCCATCAACGAGCATGAGTGGAAGCAGAAGCTGGACCTGAGCGGGGCGACCACCAAGGCGACTATGGATCAGTCGCTTAACAGCATCTCCCAGAACTACAACATACCCGAGCTGGTCAGCACGCACATCGATGCCGGCATTTCGGCTATTCAGACCAACGCGGCGCTGAACGGTTTCAAGCCTGACGACCCGGTCGTTCAGAACCTCGTCCAGCAGTACGAATCGTCGGCACAAAAGACCGTCATCGACAGTTACGTCAAAACTGGCCAGGCAACCACGGCCATGAAGTACTTCGATGAATTCGATAAGGGCGAGCCGGCCACGGACGAGGAAGGAAAGCCGATCCCCGGTACCGAGGGGTCTGTCTTCACCAAGCAGGATCGTGAGCAGATCCTTTCCTACCTGAAGCCCTTGTCCGACGCTCAGCGCGTTGCCTCGGCCGCCGACTCCTATTACCAGCAGGGCGGTGACGTGATCGGCGCGCTCGGCAAGGACAAGGAGGCCTTTCCTGATGATCCCGTCATGCAGCAGGAGTTCCGGTCGGCGGTGCTCGCCCGGTCGGCGCAGTATCAGTCGGCAGTAGGGGAGACGGTCAAGAGCGCCTCCAACACCGTCTATCAGGCGATGATCGCCAACCCGGACCAGACTCTTGACCAGCTGGCTAGCGACCCGAAGGTAACAGGCGCCATCCAGACTATGACGCAGTACGGTGCGCAGAACCTCCAGGCGATCAAGACTGCCCTGGACACGCAGGCGACCAAGGCACAGGGCGATACCCTCATTCAGGCGATCGACACGAAGCTGAACACTATGACGCTTGCAGGGCAGCACCCCGGCGTCGCCATCTCCAACTGGCCCGAGTTCAAAAGTCTGAATGCCCTGGACGCGGAACGCGCGAAGCAGCTGCTCGAGCATGAAGTGAGTCAGCAGAACGCTGACTCCGCGCACCGCAAGTCTCTGGCCCTGATGGACCAGCAGGCGCAGCTGCTCCGCCAGCAGCAGACCCAACAGGCGAACTTCACCAAGATCATCGCTAACCCCTCGTTGCTCCAGACCGCGAGTCCGATCGGACTGCGCGCTACCGGTCAGATCGATGCCGAACAGGCCTCCATGCTCGATGCGCTCCAGAAGAAGAACGACGCCCAGGCGAAGGGACAGCCGGTCAGTTGGTCGCAAGATCAGATTAACCGAAGCGTCAAAGGTCTGCTGGGCTACAAGGGAAACCTCAACCCTGACCAGGAACAGATTACCGAAGCAGCATCGAGCAGCCTCGGGATGTATCTCTTCCGGCGCGAGCAGGCGGCCGCCGGTCCCCTCAATTCCATCCAGGTTGAGCAGGCTGTCCAGGACTGGGCGAAGACCCCGGCCGCAATCACCCCGCTCTTCCCGGTCTTCGGAAACACCGCGAGTGAGGTTCCCATAATCGAAGCGCTCAAGAAACCTGATCGATTCCTTGGGACATCTGATGCCTACAGCCAGGTCATCACTGTGGCGAAAAAGAACGGGATCAAACTCACCGTTGACCAGGCACGCAAAGCAGCTGCAGGCGTTACGGCAGGAGGTCTGAAATAATGGAAGATACCGACGTTCTTTCCATCATCAACGGGGTCACCGGGCAGAACCAGACTGCTACCGCAGCACTTCCCGCCGCCGTCTCCCTTGCCGCACAGTCCGGTATCTCTCCGGATACCGAGGCGGAGTGGCAGCGCATGAGCAAGGCCTCCGGTGTCCCGGTCAACCTGATTCGCAACGGGGCACCAGTCAAATTGATGCAGCTGCAGCAGCAGGCGGCCGAACTCCCGGCGACCGCGCCGGCGACCGCCGCTCACCTCGCCAATCCCGATAACGCGGCAGTCGCCTATGATGACGCTGGGAACCTGTCCGGCATCGAGCAGGCCATTCAGAACTGGGTGGTTAATCCCATCAAGGGCTTCATGCCCCGGCTGGCGCAGAAGGTCGGCGGCCTGCAGCAGATGATCGGGGAGTACCGGGCGACCGCGCCCTCCTTCTACGAAAACGAGCAGGAGAACGGGCAGGCTCTCGCCGAGCAGGGCCGCGCCCTGGTGACCGGATCGCAGGATGACCTGCGCGCCACGGCGCCGAAAGACTTCGGGGGCGAACTCATCCAGGGAATCGTGGACATGGCCCCGGCGGTCGTACTGGCACCCCTCACCGGGGGCGGCTCGATCATGATGGATATGGCCCTCGGGGGGGCCGGGTCGAAGTACGCCGCGGAGCGCCTGCGTGGGGCAAGCCCTGAGGATGCGACAACGTCGGCTACCGCGAGCGGAGCGCTCTACGCAGCCACTAGCCTGCTACCCGTTCACTTCCTGCTTAAGCCTGGTATGAGTCTCCTGAAGCGCACCGTGGCGACCACCCTCGCTAACACCCTGGGAATGGACGCGGCGGAGGCTGGGAGCCTCTTGGTAGACAAGGCGACCGTTAGCCCCAACATGACCCTGCAGGACGCCATCAACGACATCGGTCGAACTACCGCCATGGGACTCGCCCAGGGCGCCGTCATGCCGATGATGACGCATCCCTATGAGCACGCCCTGCAGACCTACCGGGACAACGCCTACCATGAAAGCACCGGGCTCTGGCCTCAAGCCGACTTCGGGCAGATGTCGGTGGAGGACCTTTACAACGGGATGGAGAAGAAGCCCAACATCTCCAGCAAGGATCTGGAGCAGCTCCAGAAGGATAATCCCTATACCGAGACGAAGCTCCCGACGGCGATGTATTCGCTGGTGATGCAGATGCCGGGGGGGAGTCGGGAGGACGCGGAGATCAGCCGGGTGAAGCAGACGGCCTCCTTCCTGCTCGATGCCGGAGAACAGGTCCAGAACTCCAAGCTCAACCAGCGCCTCCCCGAGAAGATGCCTGACCTGGTCAGGAAGATGATGGACGAGCACGGCGCGCAGTCCGATGTTTATGTCCCGGTCGAGAAGTGGAACGAGCTCTTTCAGTCTGCCGGCATCGATCCGGCCGAGGCAGCGGAGACCACGCTGAGCGACCCTTCGCGCTATTACGAGGCACTACACACCGGCAGCGACATCGCGATCCCCGTCGAAGAGTATGTGACGAAGCTGTCGGGACTCGACCAGTACAAGGACCTGGTGCAGAACACCCGGGAGAGTTTGGGCGGGATGACGCCGGCGGAGTCGGCCGACTTCGAGACGACCAAGGAGCAGCGCCTCAAGGAATACCTGGACCAGGCGGATGCCGCTCACGCAGCTGACGCGCCGGCGCGGCAGGTCTTCGCCGATGCCTACCAGCAGCTGAAGGAAGTCCACGGCGCAGATGCGGCCAAGAAGCAGGCGGAGATCATCGCGGCGAATGCGCGCACCCAGGCCGCGGGTAGAAATGAGGAGAGGATTCGGAACGGGCTGGAGCCGACACATGACGCTTGGTCCTACTACCAGGAGCACCCGCTGAAGATGGAGCGGATCACCGGAGCTAAGGCTGCAGGTATCGACCTGCAGGGGCAGCGGGAGTTGCACCAGGAGAAGATCTCGGACGCCGGCGCACAAATGGGGGAACTCCACGACCTGGCCGTGGGCGAATCCAGCACCAATAAGAAGATTGACATCGCCCCTGTGCCCGAATGGAAGGTCTCAGCGGTTGCTCCATCGGTTGATATCGCGGGCTATCGCCACCAGGCTGACATGTATTCGGTGAAGCACATCCTGGCCCAGCATGGGAACGCTAAGAGAGAGGAGGCCCGCGGCCAGCTCGTCATGAGGCCGGAAGATATCAAAGCTATCCCGGAGGTTCTTCTTTCCCCCGATGCTATCGCGCATGGCGCCAAGAATAGCCGCGGACAAGACTTGATCGCCTCAGTGAAGCGGATGCCTGATGGAACTCTGATGGTAGTGGAAGAGGTTCGAACGGGGAAGAAGACGCTATCTTTGGCGAGTGCAAGAAGGTATCCCGCCGCGAAAGATTCTGATTCGGTTGCCCGAACCCTGCTCTCTAACGCCCACAGCGACGGCGGGAATCCCGAGATAATAGTATCTCACCCTCCCGAAGACGTCAAGGCTCTCTACCAGGGCGGCGACGATCCGCGCGCCAGCCTCTCCTTCTCTCCGGATCATCCCGGCTTCAACATGAAGTTCTTCGAGAAGGCGGACCTCTCCTCCTTCCTGCACGAGACCTCCCATATGTTCCTGGAGCGCATGGCGCGCGATGTTGAGCACCCGGACGCACCGCAGCAGCTCAAGGATGACTTCCAGGCGATCCTGACTAAGCTCGGCGCCAAGGACTACGCCTCCCTAACGACCGAACAGCACGAGGCATTCGCCAAGATGGGAGAGGCATACTTCGGGGAAGGCAAAGCTCCGTCTCCGGAACTGCAGGGAGCGTTCACCCGGTTCAGCCTCTGGCTCTCCGAGGTCTACCGTAAGATGAAGACCTACTTCTCCGACGTGAAGCTCTCTGATGATGTGCGCGGCGTCTTCGACCGACTGCTCGCGACCGACGAGGAGATAGCGGCCGCCAGGAAGCAGCAGGGTTATCAGCCGCTCTTTGCCACGGCCGAGGACATGGGCGTCAGCAAGGCGGAGTTCGACGCCTACGCCAAGATGGGCGCCAAGGATATGCAGAAGGCTCACGATAAGCTGCTCGGCGACATGCTGAAGGAGAAGACCAGGGAGACCACCAAGTGGTGGAAAGAAGCCCTCGACAAGAAGAAAGAAGAAGTGACCGCCGAGGCGCAGCAGGAACCGGTCTATCAGGCCTTCGAGGCGTTGACTAAGGGGAAGGAATTCAACGGGGAGGAGTTCCCTGTCAAGATGGACCGCCAGGCCCTGGTCGACATGTACGGAGAAGAGTTCGTCAAAGGGATGCCCCGCGGCTTCGGTCGTATGTACGCGCGGGAAGGCGGCGTCTCTCCCGACGATGTCGCTCAACACTTCGGATTTTCCTCCGGAGACGAGATGCTGAAGCGGATGATGGAAGCTCCCAGGATGAAGGATTACGTCCGGGACGAAGCCGCCCGCCGCATGGATCAGGAGCACGGGAACCTGCTGACGGATGGCTCTCTCCCGGAGAAGGCTCTGGAGGCAGTCCATAACGACGAGCACGGGAACCTGCTGCGCGCTGAGCTGAAGGTCCTAAAGCGGAAGGCCTCCGAGGCAGGGCCGGCGGTCGACGCCGCGAAGAAGGCGGGCAAGATCGACGCGGACCAGGCGAAGCGGGAAGCCGACTATAACGCCCGCTGGAAGGAGGCAGAGTCGAAACTGTCACTGGCCATCGAGCGCGGAGCCAAACAGGCCGAGATCAACGATCTGAAGGCTCAGGCGAGTGCCGCGAAGAAGGCGGCGCAGCAGGGACGGAAATACGTCAAGGATTCCATCCCTCCGGCGGAGTACTTCAAGAGCATCGCCGCGGCGATCATGGCCGGGAAGCGGGAACGCGACATCATGCCGCAGATCTACGCGCGCGCCGAGAGCAAGGCGTCCCGGGAAGCCTTTGAGGCTGCCGGCAAGCAGGACTGGGGTGCAGCGTCAGAGGCGAAGTTCAAGGAGCTACTGAACCACTACCTCTACAAGGAGGCGGCGGACACTAGGGATGAGGTTGACAAGATGTACCGCTACCTGGTGAAGGCCGGGAAGCTGGAGACGCTGCAGCGAGTCGGCAAGGCCTCGCAGGACATGCTCTCCCAGGTGCGCGGTATTCTCGACCGCTACGAGCTCGTCAAGGTCAGCAACATCGAGCTCCAGAATCGGGAGTCCCTCGCGGAGTACCTGCAGCGCTTCTCCGATGAGCACGATGGCCGGGAGATCCCCGTTGACGAACGCCTGCTCGATCCAACCTACCGCGCCAATTATCGGGATGTCCCGGTCGACGAGCTGCGCGGAGTATACGACTCAGTGAAGTCGATCATGCACGTGGTTCAGGCTGTCAACCGGGTGCGTAGCGACCAGCGCGCTGAGCAGCTGCACGACGTCCAGGAGCAGATGGCCGCGAGGATCCACGCCAGCAAGCAGAACTCCGCGCCGGACCACCTGGACCGCACCTCCATGACCGGCTGGGAGAAGGCAGGGAAAACTATCGGCGGTCTGTTCTCTGGGCTGGAGAGGATGGAGCTGAACGTCTTCGGGCGCATCGACGGCGGCCCGGACGGTCCCATGCATGATTTCATTTGGAACCCGCTGCTCGATGGCCAGGCGAAGTTCAACGATCTCCTGCAGCAGGTCCTCTTCGGCACCGTGGAGATGCTGGACCGAATGCCGAAAGAGCAGGCGAAGGCCATCCATGACCCCGCGGGCATCTACATCAAATCCCTGGATCGGAGTTTTTCGCGCAGCCAGCTGATAGGGCTGGCCATGCATTTCGGGAGCGACTCCAACTTCGACAAGGTCACCCGGGGCGGCTACTACGATGCCAACAACGAGCGCGGCAAACCCCTCTCAGCTGACGCCGTTGCCGAGATCACACGCACGCTCACCAAGGCCGACTGGGACCTGGTGCAGCACGTATGGGACCAGATGGCAAAACTCAAGCCTCACATGGCCGAACTGGAGAAGCGGTGGAACGGTCTGGAGCCTGAGTGGGTGGAGCTTCGCAAAGTAGTGACCCCCTACGGAACCTATGACGGCGGGTATTTCCCGATGGTTTATGCTTCCGAGGCCTCCCGCGCCGGCGAGCAGCAGGTGAACTCCCAGGAGGAATTTAACCTGAAGCAGTACGCCGACTCCTTCTCCCAGGCGTCTACCAAGCGCGGCCACCTGATCGCCCGCACAGAGGCCGCCTACCAGGTCAGCACCGACTGGCAGAACATCACCACCCGGCACCTGAATGACGTCATCACTGACATCGCTTATCGGGAACCGATCTACCAGGCAAACCGGATTCTATCTGGCCTGCAGGAGGTGATCGGAGATGCCGGGGAGGTGACCAAGATCGCACCGGTCAAGGCCGCCCTGGTGAAAATGTACGGCAAGGAGATGCCGCTTCGCCTACAGAAGTGGCTGCAGTCCATCGTCTCCTATAACTCAACCAACGCGGGGCCCGGGGCGAGCGACTGGGAGAGAGCCGTCGCCTTTACCAGATCCCGCGCGACCGCCATGCATATCTCCTACAAGATCACCAACGCCTTCGCCGAGTCCGTCAACGCCGTCTTTCTGCAGGCGTGGCAACAGCTCGACATTAAGAACATCGTGCACGGCGCCCTGGCGGCCACCGTCAACAGCCCCGGGGAATCCTGGCAGTTCGCCCTGGACAACAGCCAGTACTACCAGCACATCGAGCAGAACGTGAACCAGAACTTTGTGGAGGCGATGAACCGGTTGACCGGGAAGCATGACGTGATGTCCACGGTATTCAAATTCGGTATGGAGCTGAAAGCCTACTTCTACAAGATGCAGGCCGTGGCCACCTTCACCGGGGCGTACAAGCAGGGAATGGAGCAGATGTATCAGGACCTCCCGCCGGCGGAAGCTCACCAGCGCGCCGCACGCTTCGCTGATAGCGTGATCCGGACCACGAACGAGGCGGGGTCAGCGATGGACCTTTCCCCAGCGGAGAGCAACCCCATCATGCGGAACTTCACTCAGTGGATGGGGCCCGTCATCGTCAACCTAAACCAGTACATCAACGCTGTCAACACGGCCGGAAATGAAATGGACGTGGCGAAGGCCACCGGCAAAGCGGCCGTCACCGGGCTCGCCCAAGCGACACCCCTGATGATGCGGGTGTTCATCGGCAACTATCTCGCCAACGCGATTCTCTTTCCACTCCTGCAGGGGAAGGCTCCGGCGATCGGAGAGGACGCGGACAAATGGAGGGCCTGGCTGCTGGCGAAGATCTCGACTGAATGGTCCGCTGGTATCCCGATCGTGCGCGAAGTTGGGAAGGGGCTGGAGTCACACATCACGGGTGAGCCCTATCATCTCTCAAGTATCCCGATGCTCGACATGGCAAAGGACATGAAGGATCTCCCCATCACAGCGTTGAAATATGAGCAGGGCAATGCCACGGGCGAGCAGTTGTCGCGGGCCGCCACCAATGCCGGAGGCTGGGCACTCGGCTTGCCTTCAAGCCAGATGAACATCACCGGGAAGTTTATCTATGACGTGCTGACCGGGAACTATACTCCGGAGCATCCCTGGAGTCCGCTTCAGGACATCCTTTACCGGCGCAAAAAACATTAATTCCGTTGCAGGTGATATTGCAGCGTGGAGGCGAAGATGACTAAGGTGGCGGAAAACGCTCGGGAGGGAGTGCTTATGGGAGAAAACTCGGCGGTTTGTCTATTCCAGGGAGGGCTACAGGTTGAAGACGACCGGGAGACACCTGCAGCATGTCGCCAGGAAATCAACATGGCGATGATGAACCAGGCCGTGAGCACCATCGCCGACGCCGTGAATGAGATCAAGGAAGGGCAGAAGGAAAACAACAAGCTCATGCGCGACATTGCCGTCCAGGGCGCCAAGGTCGATGGACTGGTTGAGACGCTGAAAGTCGAGGTGGCCGACCGTAAGCACGTCAACGACATTCTCTTCGTCCGGGTGCAGGCGCTGGAACAGGCCCCGATCGAGCTGGCCAAAACTCGCAACTCGGGTCTCTGGGGAGCGGTTACAACTGCCCTTATTTCCGCAATAGTGGCAATTATCATCGCAGTCTCCACCAAACATTGACCTGGAGGTCTAAATGAGTTTGACGTCGACCAGCAGTAAAGCAACGTTCCTGGGAAATGGGAGCACCGGACCCTTCTCTTTCGCCTTCAGCTTCAACCAAAATTCGGACATCAAAGTTTCCAAGATCGACGTATCGGGCAATACACTGCCTCTCACTGAGATTACGGATTACGTCCTGACCGGGTACCCGGGGAATCTGGGGGGCTCAGTCGCTTTAACTGTAGCAGCCAACCTCGGCGAACAGATTGTTGTCCAGCGGGTCATGGCGTTGACTCAACCGGCGGTATTCCCGGACGGGGGAGCCTTCTTCGCATCCTCGCACGAAAATGCCTATGACCGGCTGACCATGCAACTGCAGCAGGTCAACGACCTGGCGAGCCGGGCGATCAGACTTCCACTGTCCAACACGGGCGGCGGGGACCTTCCCGATCTGGCGCGCGCAGGGACCGTTCTTAGCTTCGACGGGAACGGTAACCCCGGGCTGCTGCCGCCTCCGGACATGACCTATCTCGGCGGGACGTATCTCGATGCGGGAGCCTACTCGACCCTTGCCCTTGCCGACGCCGCAGCTGCAGCCACCGGGAAGCAGCTGGTGATCTCCTCGGTATGGAACACCGTCCCTGCAGTGTTGAACTCTCACATCTGGGTTCTTGCCGGCGGTAGGATCAACAACGCCGGAGCCTTGATGATAAACGGTTCCTTCGTGGCAGGAAGATACCAGGTCTTTGGCGGTGCCGGCGCTGTCAGCTTCGGGGTAACCTCAACGCATCTCGTTTATCCCGAGTGGTGGGGCGCCAAGGCTGATGGTGCTACCGCATCCGCAGCGCCCCTGCAGGCGGCGCTCAATTCCTGCAGCGCCGGGGCAGCCGTCTACCTCCTGGCGGGCACCTACATGTGCTCAACCACCATCAATCTGCCGGCCTACGTGAAGCTCTATGGAGTAAGCCAGATTTACTCCATCCTCAGCTTCACTAACCAAACGCTGGACGGCATCAACTTCGTCACCTCCGGGAATAACAGTTTCAATACCCTGAGAGACCTCTGCGTCACCGGCGCTAAAAACGGTTTCAGGGCGAACTATACCGGACACATCACGATGGAGAACGTTTACGCGAAAAACTGCGTCATCGGGTTTTACTTCTCGCAGGTTGTCGGCAGCATGTTCACCAGGCTCGAAGGTAGGTACAACGGTACCGGTATTAAAATCGACTTCAATGGTATCTCGTATTCTGATCAGAACGTCTGGAACGCTTGCGTGTTCGCCTATAACACCGGAGTTGGGTTCTACAAGATAAAGGGCCTGAGTAACGTATTCAACGGGCTTTACTGTTTCAACAATACCGGTATCCAGATGGTGCTGGAGGACGATACCGCCGACAACCTGCCCGATATCTATTCTTCGCACCTTAACGGGAACGACCTCTACAACGGAGTCTACCTGGAGGGATATTACGGAAATCCTGGTCTGGACCTGGGGACGAGTCTCCTCTCCATCACGGGTCTCGGCAGGACCAAGATAAACAACCTCACCCTCATAAATTACGTTCCTAAGAGTGGGGGTATTATCTCCCTTAACCGTTCCATGGGAGTTCGAATTGAGGGCGTACTCGCTGAATATACAACATCCAGCTCCGCGGCTGTCACGATGGACCGACTGTGCGTTGAATGCACTGTTGATATCCAACCGTCCTCGAATCTGCCAGTGGCCGGGTCGATGATCGGGGGGCAGGTCCCCGCCGGCTTCCAGATGTTCCCTTCGGATTCGGTCCTGAGTAACACAATTTTCACCACGCCCGGGGGAGGCGGTGCTGACGTGCTTGCGAGCTGGACCGAGATCGGAGCGACCGGGGAGCTCTCCCTGGATGGCGCTGACCTGGTAATGGTCGGGTCTACTAACTCCCTGAAGGTGATACAGCCAGCGACCGCCGTAGCCGTGGAGATCGATCAGCTCACCCCGGCCCTGACCGCCGGGGGAGCATACTGGCTGAACCTGACCTACAAGTGCGATACGGGTCAGTCTCACAACGGGAGTCCCATCGAGGTCTGCCTACAGAACGCCGGCAGCGGCTATGCTAACTTCGACTTCGTCACCAACACCTGGAGCAACGCGGGGATGACCAGGATCAACCTTCCGCTATCGAACGTGCCTTACACCATCTCGATACCGTTCACCGCACCCGCGATATCTTCCCAGGTGAACATGCGTCTGATCTTCGACACCTTCGGGCAGAACGCAGCCAATGCGGTCTATCACGTTTACGAGGCATCCATCTCCACTCAGCCGAACAGGCCGGTGCCGGCGATGTCCGCGCTCTTTATGCCGTGGTTGCCGATCTATGCCAGCAACGCAACGGCCCTGGCCGGTGGTCTGAAGGCAGGCATGCCCTACCGCAACGGAGACGTTATCCAGATCACCCACTAAGAAGGAGGTACTATGGCAATTTTTGAACCGGCGTTCAACGCCACACTGGTCAACGAGGGGTTCCCCGGGTTCGCCCTGGACAACAATGGAGCCGAGGTCTGCGCTGGCATCAACCGAGCGTATTGGCCCGGGTGGGAGGGCTGGGCGAAAATCGACTTCTTGAAGTCCAACGGACTGAATCATGCCGACATCAACGCCGAGCTCCGGAAGGATCCGGACTTAATCGGGAAGGTAAAAGACTTTTACCGGCGAAACTTCTGGACGCCCTGGATGGGGCAGATCAACGCTCAGTCAGTCGCGAACTGGGCCTTTGACAAGGGCGTCAACATGGGCCTGAAGGAGTGCGTTCTTCTCCTGCAGCGCGCTGCCGGCGCCATGGCTGATGGGAAGTTCGGTCCTGCGACTCTCGCAGCGGTCAACGTCGCCGATCCGGCGCAGCTCGTCAAGGCGGCCCATGACCAGGCGGTGAAGTTCTACCAGGACCTTCACGCGAAAGACCCGGTGAAATATCCGGCGGACATGGTCAATAGGGCATGACCGATCAGGGCAGCATATTGCTTTTGATGAGCTACCAGCACCCCGTGTGCTCCTTCATCGAGGCTCCGTGCGAGTTCTGCCACACCGATCAGTGCAAAGAGAAGGCAACATCAACCTGCCGGCGTATTCAAGAGTCGGCCAACAAAGGAGAATCATCATGGGTCAGATCGTAATTCCCGTCCCGGCGGCAACGCCCAATGCCATGAGCAACATCCTCGGAGTCCTCGGCGCCATCGGCGTCCTGCTCCAGCCCTACCTGAAGACCGGCACCGTCTCGATTGAGACGGTCGCGATCGCTGTCTTCATCGCCGCGATCTGCTACTTCATCGGCAAGAAAGACCCCACGGTGGAGGCTCAGCTCGTCAACACCGTCCAGGGCATAGTGGATTCCACCATCAGCGCCAAGCTGCCGGCGGCGATCACCGCAGCGCGCCCGGTCAACGCCCTGGAGTCCGCCCTGGTCGACACGGCTGCATCCCAGAACCGGGCAGGTTCCTAATGTTGGCGAGCATCGTTCCTATCGTCACCATCCTGGGTTCGATCTTTCTTGCACTCTTTCACGCCTGGCAGACAGCAGCACCAGCCAGGGCACAGGAGGATCACGATGAAAAGGTCCAGCAGGGCAGGACGGATATCACGGCAGGCAACGCTGCTGCTGTTACTGAGCGCATTGACCGGGTGCTCACTGTTCAAGCCGACACCGCCGCCGGCAGTGATGCCCGAAGCGCAGGCGATCCGCCTGGAGAAGGGGACTCCGGCACCCTGGCGCGGATGGCTGCTCTCGGACTCATCGGTAGCGAAGCTCCTGGAAGCGGCGGAACGGGGGCAGGCGAAGCAGCCGTAATAGCTGAATCGGAGAAACAGTTTCCATTCCGCCCCTTTTTTTGATATTGTCTTCCGTCTATGGCGCGGTACCTGGACCTAGACAATAATTAACTGGCGAACCCATAGCGAACCCAGACCCAGCTGGGGGTACTTGGACCTGTAGCGAAATTATATGGTTACAAAACAATAAAGCATAATGTGAGATTAATAGCCATTTGCATCACAGGTACGAGGGGTCAAAAGATATGTCAGTTGCAAGCATAGAGGAAGCCATCGAGGAGATCAAAGCCGGCAGGATGGTGATCCTGGTGGACGACGAGGACCGGGAAAACGAGGGCGACCTCACCATGGCCGCCCAGTGCGTGACCCCCGAGGCGATCAACTTCATGGCGCGTTTCGGCCGCGGCCTGATCTGCCTCACCATGACCGGCGAGCGCTGCGACAAGCTCGACCTGCCCCCCATGGTGCAGAACAACAGCTCCTCGTTCGGCACCGCCTTCACCATCTCCATCGAGGCCAAGAAGGGGGTCACCACCGGCATCTCCGCGGCCGACCGCGCCCACACCATCCTGACCGCGGTGGCGCCCGGCGCCGCCGCGTCGGACCTGGCCCGGCCCGGCCACATCTTCCCCCTGAGGGCCAAGAACGGCGGCGTGCTGGTGCGCTCCGGGCAGACCGAGGGGTCCGTCGACCTGGCTCGCCTGGCGGGACTGGAGCCCGCCGGGGTCATCTGCGAGATCATGAACGAGGACGGCACCATGTCCCGCATGCCCGAGCTGAAGAAGTTCGCCAAGGAGCACGGCATCAAGGTCTGCACCATCGCGGACCTGGTCGCCTACCGACTGAAGCACGAAAGCCTGGTGCGCAGGTCCGTCGAGGTGGCGCTCCCCAGCCAGTTCGGCAGCTTCCGCGCCGTCGCCTTCGAGAACGACATCGACAAGCTGGAGCACCTGGCCCTGGTCAAGGGGGACATCCGCGGCGACCAGCCGGTCCTGGTGCGGGTGCACTCCGAGTGCCTGACCGGCGACGTCTTCGGCAGCGTCCGCTGCGACTGCGCCGACCAGCTGCACAGCGCCATGGAGCAGATCGAGAAGGACGGCACCGGCGTCATCCTCTACATGCGCCAGGAAGGGCGCGGCATCGGCCTCACCAACAAGCTCAAGGCCTACGCGCTGCAGGACCAGGGGCAGGACACCGTGGAGGCGAACCTGGCGCTCGGCTTCAAGGCGGACCTGCGGGACTACGGCATCGGGGCGCAGATCCTGGTGAACCTCGGGGTGAAGAAGATCCGGCTCATGACCAACAACCCGAAGAAGCTGGTCGGGCTGCAGGGGTACGGCATCAACATCGTCGAGCGGGTGCCCATCGAGATCGCCGCTTCCAAGAGCAACGTGAAGTACCTCAAGACCAAGCGCGACAAGATGGGGCACCTGCTGGAAAATATCTAGAGACGGGGAGAGACGGGGAGAGACGGGGAGAGACAGGTTGAGGTTGAGGTTGAGGTCGAGTGAAGATGCTGCCCTGGCGGTGCCTCTTTCTCTTAGCCTTAACCTGTGAGCCCAGGCGAACGAAAACCTTAATCTGCTTCATAGGTTGAGGTCGAGTGAAGATCCAACCCTGACGACGACTCTTTCTCCTAGCCTTGACCCGTGAGCCCAGGCGAACGAAAACCTAAATCTGCTTCACCCCGGAGTGTGACATGCCAAAATTCATCGAAGGAAAACTGAACGCCGAGGGGCTCAGGGTCGGCATCGTGGTCGGCCGTTTCAACAGCTTCATCGGAGAGCGGCTCCTGGAGGGCGCCCTCGACGCCCTGATCCGTCACGGCGCGGACGACTCCCAGATCACGGTGGCCCGGGTGCCCGGCGCCTTCGAAATCCCGCTCGCCGCCCAGAAAATGGCGAAAACCGGCAGGTACGACGTCCTGATCTGCCTGGGCGCCGTGATCCGCGGCTCCACCCCGCACTTCGACTACGTCGCCTCCGAGGTCTCCAAGGGGATCGCCCACGTCTCGCTGGAGACCGGCGTTCCGGTTGCCTTCGGCGTCCTCACCGTCGACACCATCGAGCAGGCGATCGAGCGGGCCGGAACCAAGGCGGGCAACAAGGGGTTCGATGCGGCGATGACCGTCATCGAGATCGCCAACCTGTTCAAGGAGATGGATAATTGAGTGCACGCAGAGAAGGTCGGGAACTGGCGCTGCAGGCGCTGTACTCGAAGGACCTGGTTCCGCAGGACGCCAGCTCCACCCTGAGGCGGATCATGGAGAGCTTCGGTGAAGGGGAGGAGCCGACCCTGGAGATTCATTCCAAGGCGTTCGCCTTCGCGTCCGAGCTGGTGGACGGGGTCCTCGCCAACCTGGCGGCGATCGACGCCCGCATCGCGGAGAAGTCCAAGCACTGGAGCATGGCGCGCATGGCGCGGGTGGACCTGAACATCCTGCGCCTCGCCGTCTTCGAGCTGCTCTATCGCGGCGACATCCCGAAGAACGTCACCATGAACGAGGCGATCGAGGTCGCGAAGAAGTTCGGCGCCGAGGATTCCGCCTCCTTCGTGAACGGGATCCTGGACGAGATCGCCTCCAGCGTCACGGACAAGGAATAGCGCAAAGCCGGCCGGCAGAAGTCCCGCTGGGACGCCGGCCGCCGCAGCCGCTCAGGTTCCCCCTTCCAGAATTCCCCTGTGCCAAGGCTCTTGTTCGGCCCGCGTGTCGTGTGCGCCTCCTCCCCTCTCCCCCGGGATGAGGGGAGGGGTGAGGGGGGCTCCGCGGAGCAGCACGGGCGGCAGGGCAAAGCCCCCACACCCCGGCCCACAAAGGGGGAGGGAGGGCTTGCCGAGGGGAAGAGAGCTTTCAGGGGAAGAACCAAGAGGCAGGTCGGGTTGCGCAGGGTAGACTGCCATTTTTCAATGCGAGGTAACATGAAAGAGATAAAGATAGGCTTGCTCGGGTTCGGCACCATCGGCGCGGGCGTTGTTAAGCTCCTGAAGGCGAACGCGGGCCTCATCGAGGAGAAGACCGGCGCGCGGGTCTCCCTGAAGGCGATCGCCGACCTGGACATCACGACCGACCGCGGCGTCTGCATCGAGGGGATCACGCTCACCAGGAACGCGGACGAGGTGCTGACCGATCCGGAGATCAGCGTGGTGATCGAGCTGATCGGCGGCTACGAGCCCGCGCGCAGCTTCGCCCTCAAGGCGATCGCCCACGGCAAGCACCTGGTCACCGCCAACAAGGCGCTCCTGGCGGTGCACGGCGAGGAGATCTACGCGGCCGCCCGGACCCACGGGGTCGAAGTCCTCTTCGAGGCGGCGGTGGGCGGCGGCATCCCGGTCCTCTCCGCGATCAAGGGGAACATGGCGGCCAACCGCTTCGCCACGGTGCTCGGCATCGTGAACGGCACCTGCAACTACATCCTCACCCGGATGACCCAGGAGGGGGCCGACTTCGCCGACGTGCTGAAGAGCGCCCAGGAGCTGGGCTACGCCGAGGCGGATCCGACCTTCGACATCGAGGGGGTCGACACGGCGCACAAGCTCTGCCTGCTCTTGTCGCTTTGCTTCGGCACCAGGGTCGACCTGAAGGACATCTACTCGGAGGGGATCACCTCGGTCTCCTCGGAGGACGTGGACTTCGCCAAATCCTTCGGCTACCGGATCAAGCTCCTGGCGATCGGCAAGCGCGACGGCGACCTGATCGAGGCGCGGGTGCACCCGACCATGATACCGATCGACTACCCGCTGGCCGACGTGCACGGCGTCTTCAACGCCATCCGGCTCACCGGCGACTTCATCGGCCCCGTCATGTTCTACGGCAGGGGCGCCGGTATGGACGCCACGGCGAGCGCCGTGGTCGGCGACGTGGTGGATCTCGCCCGCAACATGGAGGCCGGGGTCTCGCGCCGCTGCGCGCCGCTCGGCTACCTGGACCAGAAGGTGGCGCAGCTTGCCATCAAGCCGATCGGGGAGATCGTCAGCAAGTACTACATCCGCTTCCAGGCGCTGGACCGGCCCGGCGTGCTGGCCCGCATCGCCGGGGCGCTCGGCTCGGGCGGGATCTCCATAGCGAGCATGGTGCAGAGCGCCCGGAGCGAGAGCGAGACCGTGCCGATCGTGATCATGACCCACGAGGCGCGCGAGGCGGACGTGCGCCGGGCCCTGGCCGAGATCGACGGCTTCGACGTGATCCGGGACAAGAGCAACTTCATCCGGATCGAGGACAACCTGACCTGACGACAGATAAGGGGGCGCGAGCCCCCTTATCGACGACCGCGGCAAAAAAGACGGGCGGGGATTTTCCCCCGCCCGTCTCTTTTTTTTTGGGCGGCCCCCGGCGGCCCTACGCCGCCGGGCGCGCCGGTTTTCTGCGGGGGCGAGCCGTCGTTCGCCCGGCCTGCGGCCTTTCCCGGCCCGGCTTCCACCCCCCGACCACCCCCCCCGGGAGCGGGAGCCTGCCCCCCGGCCTTGGCTCAGGCCGCCAGTTTCCTCTCGTACCCTTCCA
>Ga0316231_1000917_pt1 | contig 36782 bp, 63 predicted proteins | sample TBH18027metaG_FD_206002 | JGI IMG/M metagenome (GOLD analysis project Ga0316231, IMG submission 206002) | Freshwater microbial communities from Trout Bog Lake, Wisconsin, USA - TBH18027 | ecosystem: Environmental > Aquatic > Freshwater > Lake > Hypolimnion/Profundal zone | place: USA: Wisconsin... | reverse complement strand
GCATCTTCAGACCTTCCTCAAGGAACAGCGTAACCGTTGCCGGCACACGTGCCGCAACTCCAACCCCTCTTCGACTGACCGGATCCACCGCAGTTGTAGACGCCGACGTAGGCGTTCGGATGACCACGCGAAGTACAGGGTGCCTCAGCCAGGAGGCGTGCCACGATCTTCCTGAGCTCGCTGAGCCTGATCTTCATTGCTGTGACTTTCAGATACGACGCTTTGCGTCTGAGACGATCTGCTCGAGCACGAGACTGTTGATGAGGTTACGAACTTCATTCATGTCATCGTCATCACCGCAGCCCTGGTCGATCGGATCCCATTCCTGAGTGCGACCGGTCTCTGCATCGCTGACGCCCATCTTGCCCGTGCTTGTCATTCCGACGCGCGCTCGGTCGCCGCCCTTGAATCCTGTGGGTTCGCCCGTTGCTAGCACGCCCTGAGGACCGGTACCGTAGACCTTGCCACCTACACGAACGACTGCACGCTTCTCACGCCAAGGAGCATACACCTTGTAAGTCTCCTTGCTCTTCTGCGGAATGCCAGGTCCGCGAGGCGCCTTCTCTGCAGGAGGACCCTGCGTTGCCCTGTTCTCAAATCCTTGGTACTCATGTTGTCCCGAGAGCAGTGCGTCCTTCGCAAGGTTGACGTTCTTGATCTTCTCAAATGCCCACGGGTCACCGTTCTTGCGATCCTGACGGTACTGAAGCGCCAGGCGCCTCCATGCCTTTCTGATCTCAAAGGGTGAAGCATCCGGGGAAACTCCGAGGAGTTCGTACGCGTTGCCTGTTGCTTCGTTGATGAGCTGCATGAGTGTGTTGATGTCGATGCGCATGCGTATAACTATGCCGCGTTGCGTGTAGATTGGTGACTAGTTGCGTTACGTGATCGATTGAAAGAGGTGTAGTTTCTTCACATGCCGTGGTACCATTGTGGTGAGGTTCTTAAAGAACGCAGGAATGAAAGAAAGAGGCACTCGGACACATGAAGCGACTATTGGTGCAGACACAGCTCTCGAACATCGTTGATGGCAAGTTTGACCTCGCCTGCGACAGCGGGTGGCAGATGACGATCAACCGCGCCCGCGAGATGCTCAAGCTCAACCCTGACCTCTACATCGACATCATGGCGCCTCCATCGCAGCGTTGCATCGCGAGCCCACCAGAGGTCAACGCCGACCTGTGGGCCGAATACAGTGACGACCTTTGCGGCGGCAAGCGACGGCTTCGCTGGATCTCGACCGATGTCTTTCCACACGCGCTCGTGACGCGGTACGACTTCAAGTGGAGCCACACGATCAACGCGCTCAATCTCGTCCCGCATCGATCGCACCCTGACATGAGGTATGATGCCGTCTACGTGAACGATCCGATGTTGTTACGCTCGTTTAAGGCGATGTTCCATCTTACGGGAGGGTATCAGCCGAAGTTCTTTGTGCATTCTCACTTTGTTGATCTTCCGACCATCCCCAAGTTCCCCGTAGAGGCATCGCTATGGTTAGGCCAGTGCGAGGCGGCGTTCAAGGCGGACTTCAACTTTTGGCAGTGCAAGAGCGCCATGGACCAGTTCTTCACCGAGATGGACAAGTGGTTCGTACCGCGTATCGTAGACGTAGTCCGCAAGCGCTCAATTCCTTGGGATGACGGGTACAGTATCAGCGAAATCACGTCGCCGATCGATGAAGGCAAGTTGCGCTTCGACGTGAGCAAAGTCAACGAGCTGTTGCAAAACAAGGTCGTCCTGTTCTTCCCGAACCGCATCAGTCCGAGCTCTGGGGACTATACTCGCGGTTGGCGATTTGTACATGAATTCTTGGGGAAGCTACGCTTGTTTGATAATGAACCTAGCACTCGTCCCAACAATGACTTCGTTGTTGTGTGTGGCAATCCGAACATGAAGCTCACGAATGATGAGCTCGTTCAGATTTGTGGCAAGGACGGGTACATCAAGCTTCATGATTTCACTCTGAACAGAGATGAGTACAAGTTCATTGCGTCGCACACCGATATTGTTGTTGCTCTTTATGATGAAAAGAGCGATGCATACGGCGGTACCGCCCTCAGAGAATGTGTTGAACTGGGTTGTTGTATTCTGTCTCCAAATGTTAACGAATACTCTCGTATTGCACGAGAGGCCGGCGGGTATCCGTTTCTGTGTCGACCTGACCTTTTCGACCTTCCCGAGACAGGACGCAGACTCATGAACTACATCCAGGCGAATGGTCGATCTAACGAATGGATACCACGTTTGCAAGACGTTGTTCGACGTACGTGTTCGTATGAGGCAACCGCGCCCGAGGCAATGAGGCTCATGGGGTTGCTTCCTGAGGAGAAGCCTGATTACGCAGCGCTGTACGGGCTCAACAGGACATTCGATGGCGAGCCTCCGTCGGGAGCGTGTGGTTGAGCCATGGCCAAGAAAGGTCCTCTGGACGGCATCCCTGATCTCGATGTCGATCGAATTCGTGAGATCATGGCTCAAAGCGCGAAGGATTGGGAGGAACGCGAGAGGAAACGAAGATTACCTCCGGAGATGCCCAAGGGAAAATGTGTCATCTGCAAGGGTGTTGTCGAAGCGACACATTCGAAACAGTACGCTCCCGGCGAGATGAAGATCGGCGGCCCACCTCCACCGTTCTCGTGGAAGCTATTGGGATATTATTGCACGAGGTGCGGTCTGAAGTACGAGTTCCTGCCGCCTGAACTTTTGGAGGCCAAGGATGTATGATCAACACATGCCCAAGGTACTCATCACAGGTGCAGCAGGTTTCATCGGGAGCAACCTCACGAAGCGTTGTCTTGAGCTCGGGTGGGATGTCACAGGCGTTGACAACCTGAGCAACGGGCACTTCGAGTTCCTGCCTTCGAGCCTCATCGAGCAGGACGACAAGTTCATGATCTGCGACTTCGCAGATGAAGCTGTCACCGACGCGGTGCGTAGGAAGTCGTTCGACCTCGTCTATCACCTCGCAGCGATACCCAGGGTGAGCTACTCGGTCGAGCACCCGCTCGAGACGCACAGGACGAACGTTGACAAGACGATGAAGCTCATCGATGCGTGCAAGGGGAACACGAAGCGCTTCATCTTCGCAAGCTCATCGAGCGTGTACGGCGGCGCAGAGCGCATGCCCACGCATGAGTCGGATCCCAAGGATCCCAAGTCACCGTATGCCTTGCAGAAGTCAATCATCGAGGATTACCTCGACCTGTACGGCGACCTGTACAGGTTCGAGAGCGTTCCCTTGCGGTTCTTCAACGTCTTCGGGCCAAACCAGCTCGGGTCTAGCCCGTACGCATGCGCACTCGCTGCGTGGTTGACAGCGATCAAGAAAGGCGTCCCGATGCGAAGCGACGGCGACGGGTTGCAGAGCAGGGACCTGTGCTATGTCGACAATGTTGTCCATGCATGTGTCCTCGCAGGCGATTGTAGCTCATCGAAGTTGTATGGACGGCCCTACAACGTTGCGTGCTGCACGAGCACGACAAACCTAGCGATCCTCGAGTATCTTCTCAAGAGGTATCCTGGCTCGAGTTTCGTCACAGCTCCTTGGCGCGCGGGAGACGTGATGCACACCCTTGCGAACATCGATCGATCACGAGAGGAACTGTACTATGAACCGCTCGTGTCGGTGTGGGAGGGCGTCGAGCGTACGTGTGACTGGTACGATGAAAATTACGACTGGATCAAGGATCTGGGACTGTCGACATGAGAACTCTCAATACAAACGATATCAGGTGTGAATTTGCTCGGTTGTTGAACGCAAAGAAATTCACGAGCATCAACCGCGAGGCCAGCATGACCTCGATCGTCGGCAAACGCACCATCGAGATCGTGGGTGCTAGTTTTGTCGCAGACGAGGAGACAATCTTTGGTGCCGTCAACCACGAATACATCGCTCGGGAGAAGGAGTGGTACGAGTCGTTGTCGCGCAACGTCAATGACTTTCCCGGTGGCGCTCCTGCAATCTGGAAGGCGATCGCGGCGAAGGACGGCACTGTCAACTCGAACTACGGTAACCTTCTGTTCAGCGATGAGAATGGACGACAGTTCGACAACATCGTCAAGGAGCTTCTCAAGAATCCTGAGAGCAGGCGTGCGGTCGCGATCTACACACGTCCTTCGATGTGGAATGAGTACAACCTTGACGGACGCTCGGACTTCGTGTGCACGAACTGCGTCCAGTACCTCGTCAGGGATGGTCGTGTCAATGCTGTCGTGCAGATGCGGTCAAACGATTCAACGATCGGCTATCGTAATGACTATGTATGGCAGGTAGATTCGTTGAAGATGGTCGCTGAGCAGTTGAACCTCGTGACAGGTGACATCGTCTGGCAAGTCGGAAGCCTGCATGTGTACGAGAGGGACTTCTATCTCGTCGATCACTTCCTAGGGACTGCGGAGTTCACTGTCACAAAGAAGAAGTACTGCTCCCTCTATCCGAATTCAGAATACAATCCACTCAAGGGTGAAAATGTCTGACGTCAAGAAGGATGAGAACCTTCCCTCGCTCGAGGAACTGTTCGTCATTGCAACTACGGAAACGCTTGAGTGTGCGCAGTTGCTAGGTATGAATTACAAGCAGTTCATTGACACCATCAAGATGGCATGGCACGTTGACAACGAGAGACGCCTGGAAGAGAACAAGAAGCAAACCAAGGAACAGAAAGAGGAGAATTCGACATGACTTGCATCGCTGGTGTTGTGAAGGGTGACACGGTGTTCATCGGGGGCGACAGTGCCGCGACCGGTGGCGGACTCGACCGCACGATCATCAAGGATCCGAAGGTCTGCGTGAGGGGCGCAATTGCATTCGGTGTGTGCGGACTTCCGAAGGTCATGGACGCATTGTTCCACGCTGTCGAGCTCCCTGAGCAGACGGATGACGAGGAGGACAGGGCGTTCATTGTCGGAAGGCTCATCCCTGCGATCAGGGACGGTCTGAAGAAGTTGGATTGCACGTCTGAAGATCCTCAGTACGGCACGTGCTTCCTGGGCGGGTTCCTGATGGGATACCGCGGCGTCCTGTACGACGTCCAGGGCAACTTTCAGCTTGTCGTGTCAGCGAAGGGCTACTGCGCGATCGGTTCGGGTGGACCTGCTGCAATGGGCGCCCTGCGCGCCTCGACAGGTGTCAGGAATCCACGAAAGCGCCTTCTGCAGGCGCTTGAGGTCTCCGCGGAGGAGAACGCAGGCGTCGCACCTCCATTCGTGATCGTGAGCGTCAAGAAGGGATGATCTACCATGACATGCATTGTCGGGATTCTGCACGACGATGCTATCTACGTCGGCGGCGACAGCGCTGCGATCGACGTGGAAACGCTGGCCACTAGCATACGCATGGACGAGAAGGTATTTCTCACCGAAGGCGGTGATTTCGTCATGGGCTTTGCGGGTTCGTGGCGGATGGGTCAGCTCGTCCGCTACGCACTTGACGTTCCAGAGCATCCTCGAGCGAAGGATGACATGACTTACCTTGTCAACGACTTCGCTGATGCGTTGAAGAAGATGCTCTCTGAGAAGGGGTCGTTGACGAAGGACAATGGCGTCGTTATGTTCGATGGCGAGCTCGTGCTAGGGTACAGAGGTAACCTGTACGTCATCGACTCTGATCTACACGTTTCTAGGTCCGCGGACGACTTCGTCGCCTCGGGCATGGGTGCCCCAATAGCATTGGGCGCTCTCTACGCAACGAAGCATTCTCGTATGGGTCCAGAGAAAAGGATAGCGCTCGCGCTGGGCGCGGCCGCGAGATACAACGCAAGCGTAAAACCTCCGTTCCATGTGCTCAAGCTGGGGTAGAAACGATTTTATCAATGCCATTCTTCTTGAATTCGACATCAGTGATGCGTACGAGTCGTAGGTCGTGTTTTGCGAACCATTCATTTTGTGCGTGATCTGACAACCATCGACGATAGATGACTTTGTCACGAGGACGTGTTGATCGTTCAATGCTCTCAATCGGTCGATCAAGTCCATGCCAATAGACGCCATCGAATTGAACGTACGTATCAATCGCCGGGATGTATGCATCAATGGGCCACTTGTGAACGTGTTTTTGTCGGATGACTTCTCCGAAGCGTTCGTGAAGCAATTTGCACATTTCTTCTTCGCCTTTTGACGACCACTTCTGCGGCATCTTCAACATTGATTGTCTTGAGCGTTCTGCGGCATATTCCTCGAACGGTTTGTACGGGACACCGTAGTTCTTCATCCACGTAGCTCTACGTTTTGCTTTTGGTCCTTCAGATTGAAAAGTCTCCTCTGCACCATATCGCTCGAGGTGAGTGCGTCGTCGTCGTTCTTTTACGGCTGGGATCTGAAGTGGACATGTGATGCCGGATCCGTACCTTTCTTCAAAGCTCTGTGCAAGTCGTTGTTGAACTTCTGCTGTTCTCATTGGAGATGTATCACCATATCGTTCGAGTGACGTCTCATCACATATCAATTTGAGTTTGCCTCCGATTTTATGTGAATTGAATTTACACACATTTGAACAGAAATGAAGTCCACTCTTCGAGAGATGTGTGACACAAGGACGCTTCTCGTAGATTTTTCCACATTCATCGCATTCAAAACGATACAGCACTGTGCATTGTCGTGATTGTTCGCCGTTCTTTTTGACACGTGAAATTGTGACCTTTTCTATGAACATGATGTATAGATATAAGACAAGGCGATATGGAACACCAGAATCCTGTACTGACAGTATTTTGCGGTCCGATGTTCGGAAGCAAGTCGACACGACTTCTGCTTGAACTCGAGCGATACAAGCACCAGAAGAAGCGCATCATGCTGTTCAAACCGGCGATCGACGATCGCTACAGCGACAGCGCTGTCGTCACACACTCCGGGTGGAGTCATGAGGCGATCGTTGTCAAAGAAGGCTCTGACATCATCGAGAAACTAGCAGAAGCTGATGAACCTCCGCAGGTCGTCGCGGTCGATGAGATGTTCATGATTCCTGGCGTCGGCGACGTGCTCGTGTGGCTCTACAAATCAGGGATGAGCATCGTAGTTTCTGCGCTTGACCTGTCGTACTCGTGCAAGTCTTTCAAGGAGGTTGAGAAGATCCTGCCATGGGCAACGTACGTGAAGAAGTGTCCGGCTGTGTGCGTTGAATGTGGACGTGATGCATTCTACACACACAAGAAGCAAACGACGAACGAGGAAGAGATCGAGGTTGGGGGTTCCGAGCTCTATGAGCCCCGTTGCCGCAAGTGCCACCCGTTCTTCTTTGACGATCAGTGAAGCGGTGTAATTTCAGTCCGTCGGATGGTACGATGGACATATGCCTGAACGCAGGATCATCAATCCCATTCAACTCCCAGATGACGTGTTGAGACTGTCGCTTCTGTTCCATGAAGCGGGTCACAAGCTGTTCATCGTCGGAGGTGCGGTTCGAGACGCTGTGATGGGTCTCAGTCCTAAGGACTTTGACCTTGCGACAGACGCTCAGCCCGATCGAGTGCTCGAGATCCTTCGAGCGAACGGCAACTGGTCGACTGACGAGGTGGGAAAGTCGTTCGGCGTCATTCGCGCCCGACGTGAAAGCAATGACACGTACGAGATCGCAACATTCAGGCAGGACATCGGTGCTGGGCGCAGGCCTGACAGCGTGGTGTTCTCCACGATCGAGGAAGACGTCAAGAGGCGTGACCTCACGATCAATGCACTCTTCTACGACATTGCCAGTGAAGAGATCATCGACCTCGTGGGAGGCTTCAATGACATCGCCTCTCGAGTCATCAGGACTGTCGGTGATCCTAAGGAGCGCTTTGCGGAGGATCGGCTTCGTGTGCTGCGTGCCCTTCGCTTTGCGTCAAGATTTGACTTCAGCCTCTCTGACGAGACGAAGGTTGCAATCCTTGAGGACAACAACCTCGATGGTGTTTCACCCGAGCGCATTCGCGAGGAGTTCCTGAAGTGTATCAGGTCAGCAAAGAAAGTCGACGAGATGCTGTACACGATGGCATACTTCGAGATGTGGGAACGCATCCTTCCCGGGTTCAATGTTCACGTGGGTGGATTCCAGACGCGCGATCACGTTGTTTTGCTTGCTCTGCTCCTCGGCGGTCACAGCCCGTCCTTGGTCACTGATGGACTGCATGCGTTGAAGTACACAACCAATGAAGTCGCGCAGATCACGTTTCTGCTTAGGCTGAACAACTTCAATGAAGACAGCGCGTACAGGATGCGTCTTGCTGCGAACCGCTGTGGAATCACAGAGGGTCGGATGTTGAAGTACGCCTTCCGGACTCACTCAATTGAATTTGACCTGCTTGATGCCTTCTGCGCCTACAGGACCACGGTCAAGGGTGACGACGTGTTGGCTGCAGGATTTTCCGGCCCCGAGGTGGGGAAGGAGATTGAAAGGCGTGAGACCCAATTATTCAGAGAGCTGGTGACGAGATGACGACAATCTTCAAGGACCTCAACTTCGAGCGCACATCAACTGAGAACGTTGACGAGTGGATCAAGGAGAAGTTCCAGTGCATCGAAGACAACGCGAGGCCGTACACGAGGCACCTCGTCATGCGTCGGACGGACGTAGCTCCGGGACTTTACGAGACACAGGACGGTCCGTTCATGGTTGCTGATCACGATGGCGTGAACTACCTCATGCTCTGGTACGACGACCTCTCTGATGTCGAGATCAAACACGATGACATCGTCCTGATGGGCGTGTACCCGTCGAACATCTCTCAGGACTTTGAGGAGTCGATCGGCGTCGAGGTCACCGAGATGAAGTTGGGTGGACTGTGAGTGATACCCTCCCTAAGGGATGGATTGTTGCAACATGTGAAGTGTGTGGTCATTCTTGGAAAGTGCAGAAAAGCCTGGCGACTCGCGCTTGCTCTCGTCGATGTGGCGCTAAATTGAATCCCAACAGTCAACGTGATCCTTCTAAGTGGCACGAGGTCACATGTGAGACATGTGGAAAACGATTCAATCGTCGCATACGGCAACAACCAAGACACACGTTTTGTTCACATGCGTGTAAATCAAAAGGCGCACATCTGTGGTGTGGTGATAAGAAACATGCCCATTGCAAATCGAAGATGATCACTGGGCAATACACGGCCAAGGACGGTCACACCTATCGCTATGATTCGTCTTATGAACTTCGACGAATGAAAGAGCTCGACTACGTCGAGAAGGACGTCATGTCTTGGACACGTTGTGACTTTTCCATTCCTTGGACGGACACCGAATGCAAAGTGCGTTATTATCATCCAGATCTGTTTGTCACAAGATTTGATGGCACAAAGGTGATCGAAGAGCTAAAGGGTGTGATGACTGATGCCGACGTCAGAAAAATGACTGCAGCGATTTCATACGTAGAAGAGAGAGGATGGAAGTATCGCATCATTCAATACGAGAATTTTCCTAAACAGCCTCTTCCGAAGATGATGACGTATGTTAATGACTACGGTAGATTTGTCAGGCCTTCTGAAGAAACGATCTTCATCATGATGGCGATCGCATTGGCGGCACGTGCGACATGTCTGAGAAAGAAAGTTGCTGCTGTTTTTACTGACGAAAAGATGCATCGTGTGTTGTGTATCGGTTACAATGGAAATGTAGCCGATGGACCTAATCAGTGTGACACACTTCTCGAAGGAGCCTGTGGATGCACTCACGCAGAGATCAATGCCCTCACGAAGAGCGTATCATCGCTAGAGGGCGCCACGTGCTTTGTGACGTTGTCACCGTGTCTTGCGTGTGCGAAGGTTCTTGTCAATCGTGGTGTTAAACGTGTTGTTTACTATGAAACGTATAGAAATGCTAGTGGACTAGAGTTGCTTCGAAAACACGGCGTGAGAGTTGAGAAGTATGACAATCTTCCAGAAACGACAAACATTAGCAATGCAACGCTCGTGAACGATATACCCTTGTCTGAACACGCTTGTTGTGAAACGACAAGTACAGCAGTCAGTGGGCTGCGATACTTATCGCCAAATGAAAACGCTGAAAGCAAACGATGTCATCCGAGTGATGCGTGAAGAGTGGAACGCAGGCGTCAAGAGGCTCTCCGAAAAGGTTGACATCGTGATGAACGCAAAAGTCGACAAGTCGGGCGAGAAACCCGTCATCTCTCCGGGCACGAAGGTGAAGCACAAGAACAGTGGGCTTCTCTACACCGTGATGTCAGTCTCACCACGCGATGTGATCCTGCTTCCTCCCGACAGCGAGGATGAGGCGAAGTTTCTGGTTGACAAGGCTGAGTTTGAAAACTCCTACCATTTGGGATGAGTTTGAGTGTACCTATATTCTAGGTACACATGATCAGGCGAGGTGCGTCGTCTTGCGGTGCCTTCGTGCTCTTGGACGACGCTTTGACTTTTCGTAGTCAGGTGTCCACTTCTCCTTGTCGTCGACGATGGCATTTCCATCCATGTCGAACTCTGTGTCGACGTCTGCTCCAGGAGGAAACCTTGAGTCGTTCTTCTTGTAGGTGACGAGCTTTCGGATGATGAGCTTGCCAGTCCCTTCAGGATCCTTACGAATCACGTTCTGGGTCATCTGGTCAGCCTCGAGCGCCAGGCATTCTACGATGTACTTTTTGAGGAGCTCCACTGACATCAGCAGTAACTATGGCGATCGATGAGGACGCATTGCCGGAGCGCGTAGGATAGTTACAGACATGAGCGCATCCAGCAAGAAGAGCCTGCTCGAGGGCATCGACGTCGAGGGTCTCATCAAAAAGAGCGTCACGGCATCCACAAGGTCGTTGACGATGTCAGAGAGGCCTGCTGTCAAGCCGGCTCCTGTCGAGAAATTTGTCAATGAAAGCTACGTCGCTGAACCAAAGACGTACAGGCAGGTGAGCGAGTTCGTTTCTCAAAAGACGAAGGACGCACACACCGATCTCTACAAGAGCTACATTGAAACACTGAACAGGGTCTCTGCAGAGCTTGACACTGCTCCTCGCGGTGAATCTGATAGCAAGCACAGCGAGTATCGTAGCCTGAAGCTTGATGAGGTGTACAATCTGAATGCAACATGGCTTCACGAGTTGTTCTTCGCAAATTGCTTCGATCCTCACAGCGAGATTACGATGGATTCATCATCGTACATCGAGCTCGAGAGGTCATGGGGAACGTTCGAGGACTGGCAGAAGGATTTCATCGGTTGCGCGATGGCATGTGGCAATGGATGGGTCGTATGCGGTTACAACATCTTCTTGAAGAAGTACGTTGTCACGATGGTGTCTAACCACTCGCAGGACGTCATGCTCGGCTTGTACCCCATCGTCGTCCTTGATATGTGGGAACATTCGTATTTCAAGGACTACCAGACGGACAAGAAATCATATGTCATCGCGATGATGCGAGAGTTCAACTGGAACGTCATCGAGGAACGTGTCGGCAAGGCGAAGCAACTCGCGGAGGTTGTGAAATGAAGATCAGGATGAGCAAGCTGCGCTCAATGCTCAGCGAACAGGCGATCTCACGGTTGCTGAACGAGGAACACCTCCGCGAAGAGGACGACTCGATGGCACACGAGTCTGGGATCAGCGGCAAGAGCATTGATTCTCAGGTCGACAGGTTTCTGTCAGAGTATGAGACGGCTGCGAAGAAGACAGACGTCACTGATGGCCCAGATGCATCGCAGATGGAGTCTATCGACTGGCGCGATCTCATCAGAGGATACGTCATCAATGAAGCGGGCGAAGGCGACAAGGACGATGAGACACCTGACGATTCAGCTCCCGGAGCTGATGACATCACGGACGCTGATGACAAGCCTGGGATCGAATCGCTTGACGTTGAGAAGTTCGCAAATGACGTCGTGAGGCTCATCCAGAACTACGACAGCCTTCTCGAGATCAGGAGCTGCATCATTCGTCGTGCAACTGACTTCTTGGGAGGTACGTACAACGAGGAGCTCGTTGAGGCTTTCAAGGACACCTTGCGTGATGATCATGGCATGGAAGCTGGACATGACAAGGGCGACATCAACGCAGACAAGTTCCCTTCTCCTGCTGCGGATCGTGCAAATGGAAGCGCAGAACCAGGCGTCGGTGGTGGCGGAGGGGCAGGAGTGTGAGTGGACGAATCGAACGTCAGGTGCAAGGGCGTACACGTCAAACTTGACAGGTTGACGCATGCACGGTTCAAGATGAAGCTGATCGAGCACGGCCTCACTATGCAGGAGGCGTTTGAGTCCTTTGCACGATTCATCGGTGACGGTAATTCATCAGCGAATAACTTGCTTGAGAAGCACATCAGGACAAAACTCAAGGAAGAGCTAGCGGAAGTTGGCATCACGCCTCTACGCAAGCGTAAGACTCCGCGCTATGTGAGTGAACTTTCTGACGCTGCGATATACGATCTGATTGACAGGGGCGATGACGATGAGACCACCGACACAGGAAACGAGTAGCTTCGCAATGAAGATCCTTGACAAAGTCCTCGAGATGTCTGTTCCTGTCATGACGTTGGCCGAAGCGATCAAACAGGTTGCGATCAGCGTAGGAACACTCACACAAAGTATCGCGATGCTAGCGCACAATCAGGAAGTTCATCACCAGATGATCATGCAGCTAGCCGCTGTCGTCACGAAGATGAATGGTAAGAGTGCTGATGTTGGGTCGATGCCCAGCGTCAACAGCGTAAAAGATAACAAACCAAACTAGGAAACGATGTTAGAAGACTTCATCAGATCCCTGTCAAACAGGGAACTGCGTACGTTGGTCGCAAGGCTGGAAGAGATGCTTCATGATTGCGATGATCACATGGCAGGATGGGCAGACAACGCTGACACGCCTGTCGACGAGCTCGAAAGGATGAACGCTGCATGATCCCCCTGACAATCTGGAACTTCATCAAGGCACACGGATCGACGATCCTCCTCGTGGTCGTACTCGTTGTTGGTTATGGAATGTTCAGGCGCAATGACGCCGGATGGGCTGCGACTGTCTCGAAGCTCAACGCATCCCATCAACAAGAGATCAGCAAGATCATCGACGACAAAAAGGTCGAAGAAGAGGAACACGCTGCTGAGGTGAAGACGTTGCATGACACTCTTGACAAGGTGCAGAAGGCGTACGACGACGCTACGACTGCAGTCGTGCATCAGGAAACGGTCGAAGAGCATGCTATCGTCAAGAAGTACACGAATGACAACGTAGGTCTCGCAGAACTTGTGGCTGACAAGTTCGGGCTTGCGGTCCAAAAGTAACATGTTCGAACTGTTCCTCGCGCTGGGGATCATGGGCCTTGTGTACGTCGTAGATGAAGAGCGGACACGTCGTGCCGTACGCCTGTACTCAATCTTTACGATGAAGAGGGCAGGCGTTCATGGAAACTCACGTACGATACACTACAGTGAGACAGTGCGCCGACGAGCTGACATCGGATGGAAGAAACGTCGTAGCCGAAAATTCTTGGAAGCCGGCAAGTGAACAGATAGACATTGATGATGTATTGTGATGACATGAACCGCATCCTGTCATCACTTCTCATCGTCTCGATGCTATCGACGTCAATTCCCGCGTGGGCTGACGGACCGCCTGCACAGATCGTAGTGCCCCCGTCACCTGTAATCACAGCTCCCGCTCCGTTGCCGATCATTTCTCCCGTTCAGAAGGGTCAACCTTCACCGTTCGGAGGAATTCTTTTCTCTCCTGAGGCGATCGCAAAAGTGATCGCAAAGACTGACGAGGCTGCAGCTCTCTCAAAACTCGCAGTGCAAAAGCAGGCTGAGGACGATGCAGCGAGGCTCAAGTTCCAGACTGACACACTGACGTCAAAGTGTAAGGAGGACAAGGGCGACCTTCAAGCACAGGTTGATGATGAGAAGCGTCAGATCACGATCCTTGATGACCAGCTCAAGAAAGCGACCGCACCCCACCTGAGCGGAGGGACCTGGTTCGGAATCGGCGTAGCCGGCGGTGTAGCTGTCACTGTGTTGACAGTTGTCCTTCTTTCAAAAGCCGGCCTTTGACGTTCGCAAAGGCTACGAAGTAACGCTTGATCGTCCTATTTACAGGCAAGGTTTCGACCTCGAGGTGCGAACATGAGCTTGTGGATTAAGGACGAATGTGGACGATCGTCTGTGATGGTGACGCTTTTGCTCGTCTCCTTTGTCGTGACGACTGTCGTGTATTGCTTGTCTGAAGTTTCTCGTTTGGGAAACTTGCAGATCAGGCCTTTTGACGTCGGCGCAGCATCGACATATTTCGGAGCGATCCTTGCTGCATACGTGTCACACAGGTGGGTCGACAACAAGTACGGCGCTCCTCCTGTACCGCCTGATGCACCTCCTCCACCCCCACCCCCTCCGCCTCCTGTTGATCAGTCTGTCACGGTGACGAAGGTGACAACGACAACGGAGACTGCTCAATGACGAAGGTCGTGGTATCAGAGACAGCATTGCGAGAGATGCTACGTGAGGCGATGTTCAACAAGGAGTTTGCCGGGTGGTCATCTAACGATGAAGGACCGGTTGAGGTTGATCCCAATGTTGATCCGTCGCAAGCCGTGACAGATCCGATCAACCCGAGCTTCAAACCTCAGACGAGGACCGAGTTCGGTGTTGCTGTGAATCAGCTCGTGAAAAACCTTCCCGACACACAGATGCCGGGCCTCTATGATACGGTCAAGACCGCCATAGATCAGAAAGAAGAACAGGAAGAGGAAGAGGAAGACCAGATGAAGCTCAAGCAGGCTGCCGCAGGGCAAGGTGTCAAGGAAGAGAACGTTGCTGAGGCGCAGGTTCGCCGGGCAGTACGAAAGCTCGTCGATGAAGCCATGGTCAATGGTGTTTGGGTTGACCCTGCGGATGCTGAGGCTGACGAGGAGGAAGGCGAGGAGGTCGCATCTACGCCAGGGCGCCCCCGCCGCGGAGCGTACAAGTCGACTGCAATCGGTGGAATGACCGACGTCAGCGGTGCATCGTTCGATGAGATTGCAAAGGAACTTGGCTTCAGCGTCGCAGGCGCGAAGCAAGCGGTCGACAAGGCTCTTCAGAAGGCACAGTGGCTGGCTCAGGAGATTGATCCTGACGATCTAGATGACATTGTCCTGACGGCGATGAATGAGTACATCAAATTCCTGACGAAGAGTGGGGATGTCACTCCCGCAGACGTCCAGCTGATGAAGGATCACCCGGACATCGTGTGCGAGCTCGAGGGTTTCCGCGACTTTCTGCACAACTACATCCGGAAGGCGCGTAAGGCTGACGAAGAGCTCGTCGGACAGAACGTTGAGGACGAAGAGGAAGAGGACATGGAAGAGGCGCCGCCCCGGGCAGCGTCGACTCCCGCATCACCGAGCGTCGTCGCTCCGGAAGTGTCAGCTCCCCGGGGCCCTGCTCCTGCGGCGGCAGCACCTACGAACCCGGCCGCGGCCGCAGCGAAGGCTAAGCGCGACAAGGACACGTACAAGGTCTACTCTCCTTACAAGGGCAGGACTGTCGCACGTGTTGCGAACAAGCTGTTCGGCACTGAACTAGGACACAACCTCCCTGACGGGAGCGGCAAGTCAAAGTTCAAAGGTGGAGACAGGGTGAGGGTAGGCCGCGAAGGCGACAAACTCAAGGTGAGCTCCATGGACAGCGATTACTCACAGACGTGGGATCCCATCGAGCAAGGTCAGAATCAGACAGAGGCATTCGGAAGGGATCGTGGGGGTGATTGGCGTTCTGAACTCGTCGATGACGAGCTCGACCCCGTTGAGGACGAGTATGAGATGCTTCCCGATGAGGAGCAACCCGTTCTCACTGCGCCTGAGGTCTCCGCACCGCCCCCGCCAGCACCGGTGCCTGTTCCCGCAGCAAGCGCACCTCCGCCTCCTCCTGCAGCTCCCGTTGCAAAGCGCGGTCGCAAGGAGAAGGAGACGTACAAGGTCTACAGCCCGTACAAGGGTCGTACAGTCGCAAGGGTTCTGAACAAGCTATATGGCACCGGCCCGGGTCACACGCTACCTGACGGTACCAAGTCACAGTTCAAAGGAAACGACCGCGTGAGGGTCGCTCGGGACGGAGAGAAGCTCAAGGTCAATGCCGTTGATAGCGACTACTCGCAGACATGGGATCCCGTCTCTCAGACTGAAGCGTTCTGGAAGGAGCACGCTCGGGTCGTCAAAGAGGCACTCAACAAGCTCCTCCCCAAAGACAAGAAATGAACGATGTAAGATTGACACATGCTGCTTGACGTTCAGAACGTGCCGAGTGTCGGCAAATCTCATAATCGACACAAGACAGCGTTCGTAGCACAAGTACGTTGTGATCAATGTTTGCGTGAGTACGAAGTACGAGGCTGTCCTCGTATTCAGAAACAACGATATCATTTCTGTTCAAGGAGTTGTTCGTCTAAGCATCAGTCGCAATCACCTGAATTCAGTCAAGCTGTCACGACTGCAATTGACGAGCGTCGAACAGATCCGATTCGAAGACAAGCACACTCTGATACAAATTCTCAACGAATGAACGTGTTGTACGCAACCCGACCAGAAATACGCGAAAGGCAAAGTGCCGCTCGAGCGAAACGTTGGCAAGATCCTTCATATCGTCAATCGATGACAGGAAGCAATCATCCGAATTCAGGTAAGATCAATCCATGGTGGCAACCGTGGATGGAAAGAGAACTCGAAGGTCGATTGTGGGTTTCACGTGTCAAGCAACTTTTTAGTCGACGGTGTGCGTTGTGTAATTCACGAACTAAGTTGCATGCGCATCACATAATTCCTCGCTCGAGCGCGCACGAGTTGACGCTTGATCTCAACAATGGCATTGCATTGTGTCATAATTGTCATGAAGGCAAGGACAACCTACAGAATGTTCATCGCTTACTTCGTGAAGATTCGTACAAGTACCTCGTCCTGATGCAAGAACTCCTACTTAGGAGAAAGCTATGACGACATACATCCCTCAAACACAACTCGTTGCAGCGATACAATTTTCGCCAAAGCTCTTCGACGTTCAGTCGAACCTGGCTGTGGCGCTTCAACTATGCTTTGAGGCTGCAGGGAAAGGCGCACGTCTGATCGTCCTTCCCGAGCTATGCATCGGCGGCGCTGTGATCAATTCTGTCGATGAAGCCGTCTCTGTCTGTCAAGAACGTGACGGGTATCAAACTTCCGCGTTCCTGCCGATCGCTCAACAATTCAACTGTCACATTGTGTTCGGTTACACCGAGGTCCATGAGAGCAAGTTCTACAATAGCGCGGCGATCGTAGGCCCTGCTGGTCTCGTTGGAAATGCACAGAAACACAACCTGTACGGCAGTGATCAGCTCTGGGCACAACCCTCTGAGCTTCCAGCTCCCGTTGTCATCACGCCCGCAGGACGCTTGGGCGTCCTGATCTGCAGGGACGTCAGCAACAAGTACCGTGAATCATACGCCGGCTTTGATCCCAATCACCGGTTCTACAAGCCCGGCACGGCCGACACCATTGCCCTCCTGACAAATTGGGGGGGACAGTATGGGTATCCTGATTCAGCATGGGTCGAATTGGTGGAGGACACACGGTCTAACCTCGTGGTCTCCAACCGTGTCGGTAAGGAACGTGACATGAAGTACAAGGGTGGGTCCGCGATCATCGATCGCGATCGACGTGTCTGGACGAACGGTTCGAGCTTCACTACAGAGGCGGTCGTGGGAGGCGTGGTGATCCTGTGAAAATTAGCGTCAAGAAACTCAAGAAACTCATCCATGAAGCGTTGCTCGTTGAAGCAACGTGCACATCCTGTGGTGATCCTAACGCTTACGTTGGGCTCTATTCTTGTGAGTGTCCGAACAGGAAGTGTAAGTTCTTCTCACAGCGTCAGGCTGATGATATTGAAGCAACTACTTCCTCAGGAGCATATGCAGTATGCATGTACGATTCTGAAGGCGGCGGTGCTTTCTGGTTTGCAAAGGGATCAAAAGTACAGTGCATGACTAACGCAAAAAAGATGGCAGCATTGCTTAACATCGATGTTTGTACTCAAGATGACGTTGATGCTGAGCCATTTGAAGCAGACGGTCGACCGATTGTGCTTTCTTCAGACAACGATTTGATTATTGGAAGTTCGATAAGAACAATCGTTGACGCACCGGGTGACTCATACAATGCAGGGACATCTGTGATGTTTGACGTCAATGAAGGGACCGTCGACGCGGACCCCACTGGCATGCAACCGACAAAGCCTACAAAGTTCAAGCCAGGCGACAATGTAATCCTTGCACAATTTGCTGCGTCTTCGCCAGGAGGTTTTGTTATTGTAGACATGAATATGTCGACGCAAGAGTACTGGCAAGAGGGCACTGTTGAAAATACCTTTCCGGATAGCCCATGAAGCAACTCGAAAGACTTTGTGAAGCATTCATCTCAACGGCCGAGCGTCCGATGACGTTGGGCGGGTTGCCTGTTTCACCGCGTGAAGCTGAGGCACCCATCTTTGCTATTGAGCGATGGCGTGAGGTTGAGGGCGCGTTGTACAAGACGTACAAGTTCAGGCGCAGGGAAGACCGTAATTCATTTGTGATGAATTTGCTCACTTATGAAGTGTCAACAGATCACACAGCGCAGATGACGATCAAGGGTGAGCAGGTGGGACTTCGTGTTCAAACGAAGGACATTGATCGCGTCACAGAGGTTGACAAGGAATACGCACGTTATGCAGACGTGCTGTTTCGTAACATTGTTTACGCTCCGTGATGTAAGATCCGCTCATGGAAATGAAGGCGGATCCGTCCACGGTGTTGATGTCTGATGTCCTCAAGGGACAGGTTCCTGACCTTGACGATGACGTCATTGACGAGCAGAGAAACCTGCGTGTCATTGTGATCGGTGAGATGATTATCGGCTCCTCCCGAAGCGCGATCACAGGAATCCTCAGGGGCGTACTGTTTGATGTTGACCCCGAGATTGAGATTCGAGTCGACCTCAGCGAGGCAATGGGTCTCATCCAAGCATCGCAGTTGTCGTTTGGCGGGTTTGAGCTTCACCATGGCACGAAGATCATCAACATGCCCGGGCCGTTCCTCGTCAAGGCAGCCCGGCTGGATGAGATCAGCCCGGAAACACAGCTGTGTACGCTGGGACTTCACCTGAAGAAGCAGCAGCGCTATGATACTTAAGCGGTATGGGACGTTGCAAGTCGTGCGATGGCACGGGTGAGAGTGAGAAGTGGGACGAGCCTTCGGGCGTCATGCACGACGTTCCTTGCTTTCACTGCGGCGGCACAGGAAAAATAGAAGAGGGTAAGACAATGGGCGAAGTTGAAGAGTTTGAGTGTAACGGTTGCAGCGGGCTGATCGACACGCTTGTGTGCCCGGAATGTGGCCAAGAACACGATGATCCCAACGAAGAGCCCGAGGACGATTACTGCGTGACTTGCTCAGGTTCGGGCGAAGGCATGTACGACGGTTCAACATGCCGCAATTGTCGTGGGTCAGGTGTCGAACCCCGCGCATTCGATGACGATCGTGAACCTCCTTCTGCGCGATCGCGCTACGATGAGTCGGCTGACTTCAACAAGTTCATGGACGCGACCCTTCTCAAGGAATCACGCCAGGCAACGCACGATATCAAGGGCGTGCATCCGCAGCGACAGGTTGCTATGAAGTATCAGGAGAGGCCGCTCGGGCGGATCAAGGTGCAGCGATGACTGAGAAGCTCGTGAAGATCAATAGCGGCGATAGCCTGCAGTCATTCCTGTCACGCATCTTCCAAGAGGGCATCAAGAGTTCCCTTTCGCAGAAGGCGCTTGACGAGAAGGAGAAGCAACTGTCCGTCAAGGGAACAGATGACGGTGGTGATGAAGAGGACGATGAGTCAGACAGCCTCTTCGATGACGAAGGCGGCGACGACGCCGATGAACCTTCTTCGAAGACAATGGACGATGAGAAGGACAAGCTCGGCTCCGGTGACATTGAACCGAAGGACATCGTCGACAGGTTGAATTCAATTCGCAGCGGCAAGTCATTCAAGGACGAAGAAGTCGCTGGTGCGATGGAGGAGTACATCGGCAGCCTCTCCAAGGCTGAGAAGGTCGCCTTGTTTGCGTTCCTCAAAGGCATCGCACAGATCGTGACGGGAGAGGTCCCCGCAGAGGATGCCGAGGAGCCCAGTGAGGCACCGTCTGACGTCAAGATGCAGAAGGGCGCCGGGCCCGAGAAGAAAAAGACGATCAAGCCGAACGTCATCAAGAAACCTTCTGGCGAAGTCAAAGGCAAGAAGCCAGCAGAGGACACGTCGGCGCCGATCACAGCGAAGCGTCGTTGAACATCGTAGCCTGTTGGTGTACGATCAACGCATGGACACAGGAAACATCGTTGAGGTTCGTAAGATTCCGGTGCAAGGCGGGCAGGTCCTCGAGGTCTCTCTGACGCCTGAGTTCGTCGCCATCCTACGCAAGCACTTCGACCTCTCTGAGGGACAACTCTTGGAGGACGATCATATACGTATGTACGTCTGGGGCGCTTTCAATAACGCCGTGGGCAAGGCGGAGAAAGATGTCAGACCCACTGAAGGTTCTCAAGGAATTCGTTGATCTTGCGATCGAAGGAAAGATCCGCGAAGTAGACGTTTCCGACGGGACAAAGACAAAGCACGGTTCACGCCGGCACATCAAGGACCTTGAGTCGCGCATTGAGTCATTGTCGAAGTGGCGTGACAAGGAGAAGCGTGGATCAGAGCGAAGGGCGAATTACACTCGTCTCATTCAGAGGTTGAAGAGTGAGCTAGCGTCGGCGAAGCGAGCCATGGACAAAAAGAAAGCCGACAAGAAATGAGGGTATCAGAGGTGAGACTGCTTCGGGAACAGTACCTGAAGGAGGGCGGTGCGTCTGGGCATTTGATGCACCTGTACGACAATACGGACATGACGTTCGGTGAGATGAAGGAGATCATCCTCGCCGCGGCTGAAGGTCGACTTGAACGTGTAAGCGAAAAACTTGATGGGTTAAATCTTGTCTTCACGTATGCTGACGGCCTGAAAGTCGCACGTTCCGGAAGCGACATCAAGGCAGGTGGAATGGACGCTGCTGGTCTCGCTAGCAAGTTCTACGGTCGCAATAACGTTGAGACTGCGTTCAATGCTGCATTTGCTGTCCTACGGGACTCGATGAGCGCATTACCTGATGATGTGCGTGATTCGATCTTCAATGGAGGTCGTACGTGGTACTCGATCGAGGTCATCTTCACGCAAAATCCGAATGTCATCAACTACGACAATGACTGCATTGTCTTTCATGAGAGTCCCGTGTTCAACGTCAATGATGACGGGACGATAAACAAGCTAGCGAACTCTGAAGGCGTCGAGATCCTTGCTCGCCACATCGACCAGATGCAGGCAGCGATCACACAGCGTAGCTGGCAGGTGCGCGGTCCAGCGATCATGCAGATGAAGAGGTTGAACGACGGGAGCGTCGCACAACGTGCGATCAACGCCATTCACCGCGCTCAGAATGCCGGAGGTGGGGTGGGTGATGATGCCACGATCGGTGATTACATGTTCAATGTCGTGAGCGAGGAGGTTGCTGACCTAGGTCTCGGCTATGACGTCACTGTTGCGGTGACGAACAGGATCATCGGAGCACCTGGAGCGCCCGGACTACCACAGATCAGGAAGATGGTCTCCAAAGAGGATTACCCTCGTGTAAGTGAGTTTGTCAAGGCGAGCGGTGCTCTCATGAAGCGCGCGATCCTGCCCATCGAGCAAGCGATCCATGACTTCGCGATCGAGGTACTTCGTGGCATGCAGTCCGTTCTTGTGAGCAACACTGACGCCGAGATCGCACGTCTCAGGCAACAGGTCACTTCCGCTGTCAATGCGATCGGTTCGAGCGGGAACATTGAAGCAATGGACACGTTGGCTCGACACATGCAGAAACTGGGTAACGTTGGGAACATTGCGTCTGCCATGGAAGGTATCGTCTTCATCTGGAAGGGGAACGCGTACAAGTTCACGGGAGCGTTCGCTCCGATGAATCAGATCCTAGGGTTGTTCCGCTACGGCCGTGGGGGCGTGAAGCTTTCATCTGAGTCTCCCTTGAAAGGCCCGATCGACCTGTTGATCGAACACTGCATGGCATAGAAATGAATGTACAGATCGCAGGTCTGTACATCGCGTCGTGGTGTGGTAATGTGATCGCATGATCCGACTCAGGTACACTGACACACAACTCTACAAGAGCATGGTCGCGGCAGCAGAGGCAGACATCGCCATGCACACCGAGATTCACGATAGGCTCGTTGGGATCCGAATGCGTGGTCCGGGCGCCATCATTGAGAAACGCAAGAAGACCCCCGAAGAGGCCACAGCGTTCAAGGCGGCGATCGCAGGCATCAAGTCAGCACAGGAAAGGCTCGATTGTCTGTTGAACTTGACTGCGCCGACGTATGACCTGCTTCACATCCTCATGCACGCGGACATGACGTTGTGGACACCTGATGAGGTCACGCAGTGGAACAAGGAGATGCTCGACCAGACAGAGGGCCGCGGTGAGGAAGCACTGAAACTCAGGTACGGCATTCCGTCCAACTCCTCGACGAAGGAATGCGACCTCATCATGCGTGACTCTGACGGCAAGATCGTCCTGTACGAGGAGGTCAAGAGCCTTCAAGAGAAGTCAAAGCCCACGATGCAGGAGATCCAGACCGGCGCCCGAGGTCGTCACCTGTACGGAATGTGGTTGCTTGAGAACGCAGAACGGGAGATGTTCAAGCATCTTCACATTGACCTTAGGATAGCACTCGGGACGGGGGAGCTCACGTCAAAGTGCATTGAGAACCTTCCTCCGTACCTGAACGAGAGCATCATGAAGGAGATGATGCCATCTAATGTGCTTGGAATCTACAGCGCTGTGAACGGCACGACGACAAATGGATTCATCTGGATCCCAAGGCATCACTTTGACGAAGCGTGGGCATTCACACACGTCACGAAGTCCGGACCCAAGTTCGCGCTCAGGAAGTCATACGTCGTCTGGCGCCTGCAACGGACACTCGATCGACCCAAGTTCGAGATTGAGACATCGGAGGAACTCGTATCGCTGTTTTCGTCTGAGACGGGACAAGATTGTACGGCTCAGGCCGCGATCGTCTCTGCGATGAGTGAAAAGATCAAGGAGGAGCTTGATCAGGAGATCATAGGTGTTCAGCCGAATGAGAAGTATAACACGTGGACTGCGCCTTGTTCAACGGGTGTCTATGAGGCGTTGAAACAAGGAGTGAACACGATCCTCATCGTCGACCCAGCAAAGATCGTTCGAGTCCCAACGTTACCTCTTGTCGATTACAAGCCTGACGTAGTCGTGGAGAAGCCCCTCTGACGTCGTCTTCTTTTTTGCGGGCGCTGTCTTCTTCGTCGGCGTTGCATTCTTTGACGAAGCATGCAGCGTGTTCCACACCAAATCCTTGTCAATGCCCGAGGGGAGGTACTTGATGAAACTTTCCTTGTCTCCCTTGGCAAGGTACTGCCGCAAGGCCGTGCCACTCACCGCCACAGTGGAGGAGCGCTCCACGGCCCTTAGAATAATCTGGCCGGCTCGGTAGAGGTTACCACAATACTTGACAAGGTTATTTTCCGTGTAGGCCTGTGCAATGTCCTCTGGATCAGCATAGAGTGAGAACGTGTCCGACGAACCGTCCTCGTTGGCCTTTCCGATGATCTCCCAGACCTTCGAGATCGGAGACGCACCGGTGCAGTACACGACCTGAACGTTTGCGGGCATGCTCTGCTCGATTGTGCCCTTCCACAGTGCCTCCATGTCAGAGCCGAGGACCGGAATCTCGCCAGGTCTCACACGATTGCTCGTTGAAACGAGCAGGATGACTTGATCATTTTCACGGGACGCAAGACGCACAAGACCGTCGTGCCCTGCGTGCCAAGGTTTGAAGCTGCCACCAATCAGTCCGATCCTTGCCACTTGTCATGCCTCCACGTGTTGGTGTAAGGTAAGTACCATGGGTCACAAGAACGTTGCACACAGAAAGACGATCTCCTGCGGGGGCGTCATCTGGCGGTTTCGTGAGGGGAGATTGCAACTCCTTCTCATCAAGCAGTTTTCTCACAATGATAGATGGGGCATTCCTAAGGGACACGTTGACAAGGGCGAGGGGCTCGAAGAGTGCGCACTGCGTGAGATCAGGGAAGAGACTGGCGTCAAGGTTGAGCTCGGCCTCAAGCTACCCGATGCGATGACGAAGTACAAGGGCGAGGAGAAGACTGTACACTCGTGGTTGTGTCACCCTGTCGGGGACGATACACCCACGCATGACGATCCGCACAGTGAGGTGGCTGACGCGAGGTGGTTCGACGTCGACGAGATGCCGGAGATCCTCATGTACCAGCGATCGCTCATCCGCGAGGCAGTGAAGGTGCTCAGCGACACGTTCGAGGTAAAGCCGATCGCTGCGACGGATGTCACGCCTACTTAAGTGACAATGAACGAGAAGCTGTTGCGGGAATACATCCGCGTCGTGTTGAAGGAGGATGACGGTTACGGCGACATCATGAGCGCCGCCGTCGGAATGAATCCCTTTGGCGTGTCGTTCGGCTCAGATGACGACCTCTCAAAGATCTTCATCAAGCCGTTCACCGACGTCGTCGACACTGCATTGGGCAAGACAAAGGAGATCACGACCAAGGCACTGGGCCTCGCACATGTTGCGCTCGTAGGCGCGATCACGACCGTCATCCCGACACTGAAGAGCAACTATGCAAAGATCTTCGAGAAGCAGCACGCTGAGATCGACAAAATCAGGAAAGAGTTCGGCCCTGTGTACCAGTCGAACTGGGACGCGTTGCGCGACAATGACGTGTTGGGCGTGGCGTTCTGTTACAGCCCAGTCGCAGTCCTCACTGCGAAGCTTGTTTCGAAATCACCCGCGGCGGCGGGATCGCTGATCAGTTCACTGTCAGGTGGTCGCCTCGATCGTTGGGTTGACCGGGTACGGATGAAGTTCAAGTATGATGCACCGCAGACTGGTCTTGGTGCAGACTTCAAGTCGCCCCATTCGTTCGGTGATGAGAGCGGAGGCGGCGGCATCGGCATGGAGTCTCTTCGTAGTCGGCGTGCCCTTCGTGAGAAGGGAGGCGAGGAAAAGGGAAACGACGAGAAGAAAAAGCAGAAGCTCATCGATCTTTTCACAAGCGACAAGCTCAAGCAAGAGCTCGAACAGAGTCCCGTCGTCAAGGAGATGGAACAGAGGGCACGAGCTCTCGTAAACGACACGTTGAACGCCGTGTACAAGCAAGCACAAGGCGTGCTCAAGTCCAACTCGTTCCAGGACATCCAACAGAAGTCAGGAGTGCGGTTCGAGAAGGTTGAGGCCGCACTTGCGAAGATCCCGCAACAGGAGCGTCAGAAGGCCGAGCAAGCGATCCTGGCTGCTACGAAGCAAAGCATCAAGGAATTCTACCAGAAGAACATCGAGGGACTCGTGAAGCAGGCAATTGACGCCGGCGTTCCAGAGAACAGCCCGTACGTTGAGGCACATCGTGGAGTACTCGCAAAGATCAAGGCCCTCTGAACAAGTGACACTGAACGGGTTATGATCGGTGCATGACAAATGCATCTGACAAGGCCGTAGTAGAATTGATGCCCGATGAGCTCAACGCCGTGAAGGTCCTCGTTAAGGAGTTCATGGGAAAGATCGAGGCGATCGACACCGAGATCGCGACCCTCAAGGACGACCGCAAGGAAGTCATCGAGGAATACAAGGACAAGTTGGACATGAAGACGCTAAAGCTTGCGCTGGCTGTCATCAAGATCCAGAGCAAGGTTGCGCACCAGGACGCGTACGACTTGTTCATCGAAGCCTTGACTGATCCTGCGCAGTGATGTAGGATCGATCCATGGTCAAGAAGCCCGTGGAACAGAAGACACAAACGCAGGTGCTACGCTTGACAACGCTCGAGCTCATGCACCTGCGTGACCTCTTCAATGTCAAACTTCCTCCTGAGCTGAAGACGACCGTGAGCCAGATGCTTGCAGTCGCAGAGGAGAGGCCTCTGATCGAGGCGAAGCTGTGGAACAAGGTCAGTGAAGCATGCAAGTCAGCGGGTGTCCTGCTTGATGACGATGCTCCGGACTTTGCCGTCATCCCAACGGGCCCGCCGCAAGTCGGTGTTTTCAGGATGGCAACTGAACCCTCACAAGAAACTTCTCATGAAGAAAGTGAGGAAGTTTCAGTGTTCGATCGCATCGGACAACAGGAGCAGCACGAAGAGCCGGCTCCTGAACCCGTGACGCCGAAGAGAAAGCGAGCCAAGGGAGGCAAATGAGTTACGCAGTCGGACAAGTCATCTACGTCGTCCTTCGTAAGGAGGCGAGCGTTTACCCTCTTCAGATCGTAGAAGAGATTGTGAAGAAGACGCTCGAGGGCGAGATCGTCACGTACACCGTGCGTATGGGTGCCGATCCGTCGAAGACGCTCACGATCGGTGAGGTAGACGGAGAGATCTATGACTCCGCCGAGAAGGCAAAGCAGATGCTCCTTGACCGCGTCACAGAGGTCATTGTCAACCGCGTCAACCAAGCCGTCGTCAAGGCGAAGGAGTGGTACAGCGGAGGATTCGAACACGCTCAGGACGATCCCATGTCGCTTCTCAAGAAGCAACCCGGAACGCCGGGACCCAACGTTGTTTCCATTCCACGAGCAAAGCCTGCAGGAACAGTGGCTCCCGAAGTAGCAGAGCTCGCAGCTGAACTTGCTGCTGAGGCATCAGAGAGCAATTTCGTAGAGATTGCACCCGGGGTTAGGGCAAAGGTAAGGAGCATCACCCAGTCGCCACCGCGTCAGGGTTGATAAGTATTGACATGAAAGTCACAGTGGGCGACATCCGTAACGTAGTGCAGGAAGTGGTTTCCGCTAGCCCGGAGTACATGCAGAAGGAACGCATTCGTCAAAAGCTTCAGGACACGATCGCACGGTCTGTCAAGACTGGAAAGGTCAAGGATCAGGCTTCGCTCGAAAAGAAGTTTGACGTCGTTCAGAAGAATGCTTGCACCGATCCGAGCAACTGCGATGCTGTCATGATGGCAATGGGTGCACTCCGCATGATTCCTTTCGATGTGTGGACAAAGTTGGCAGCGATGCTGCCCAAGAAGTGAAAATCTGCGCTCAAGCGTGGTACCATTCTTGAATGGCATTGAAAGAAAACTTCTGCCTCCATTGCTGGAAGTCTGTGACCACGGCACGGTGCGATTGCTGCACGTACAAGGTGAAGATTCATCGTGAGATTGAGGACGCTGCTGAATTGTTGCTGTCAAGCCACCTGTGGATCACGAAGCCATCCGGACACGATTCGGACACCGTGATCTGGGCATGTCCCAACTGCCAAAAGATCGATCATCACAAGGAAGGTGCATGAAAAGCTGGCCTCCGGAAGATCGTTCCGAACTCAGTAGATTCTACAAGAAGGACCTCGACCGCCTCCTTTCAAGAGGATGGACGACAGTGTCTTTGGTCGTTGACCCTCACACGAGCGAGTCGTTCATCAACCTGATACTTGAGGTGCCGGGATGCGTGAAGCGGCTCTGTTACAGGATGGGTCTGGCAGAGTACCCACCAGCGCCGCTGTACGTTGGTAAGTTCAGGGTCGTGAAGTCAGTCATTGCGAAGGTTGAACAGTGCAACCCTCCGTCCGTCCGAGGTAGGATACGGACATGAACAGTGAAACACAGGACGAGCAAACGACGGAACGTTGCCACAAGTGTGGCGATCCCTCATATGAGACGTGGGAATTCCCTTTCGGCTCAGGCATCGATCTTTGCTATGAGTGCTATTGGGCACAGGCAGACGAGGAGCCTCCGAGGCACTGAAAGGAACATATGAGAACCTTCGAAAGTGGACGTCTCTTGGATCGCGTGTGCTACTGCATGCGCAAGCCGTGCGCCGGCACGAACATCGTGGACGAGCCCATCACGGCGTTGAACATGCGTTGCAATCATCTTCGATCAAATCAAAGATGGATTTTCATGCTTCGTGCATAAAGCGGCATGAAAATGCAAAAGCACGAGGACAATACGGAACACGTACATCCAAGATTGAACAACGATTTTTTGACGAACTTAAGACAATGTTCGGTATTGAGAACGTTGAACAACATGTGCTTGTGAACGGCTGGTCGATTGACTTTTACATCAAGACAACGAATGTCTATGTGCAATTCGACGGCGTCTACTGGCATGGGCTCAACAAACCTATCGATGTCATCAAGACTGAAACAGCGAAACGCTCAATGACAATCGTCGCTACCTACGAAAAAGATCGTCACCAAGATCTTTGGTTCAAAGAGAACAATGTGCGTCTAATACGCATCACAGATCAACAATTTATGCGAGGAGAACACATTGACAGTCTTGGTATGTGATGGTTACAACCTGATGCACCGCGCTCGCAGCGGTTTCCAGTTGGGCGACTACAACGTCGTGTTCAACTTCTTCAGGAGCCTCAAGCCCCTCGTCGAGATGTTCAAGCCCACCCGGGTGTACTTCACCCTCGAGGGTGCGCCCAAGCGCCAGTACGCGATGCTTCCTACGTACAAGGCGAACCGCATCATCGACCGGTCGACCGAGAAGGGCGAGGCAAAGCACAAGTCGATGGAGGACTTCCACCGACAGAAGGACGTCATCATAGGTATCCTCGAGAAGCACTTCCCCCTGAGCCTGCTGGTTCACCCGGACTTCGAAGGCGACGATGTCATCTTCAACGTCATCAACAACGCGTCCTCCGCCGTCGACTTTGTGGTCGTTTCTACCGATACCGACTTCATCCAGCTGCTGCAGGATTTTTCGAACGTGCGTCTCTACAACCCGGTCACCAAGGAGTACGTCACGGCGCCCGACCACGACTACGTCACCTGGAAGGCCCTTCGAGGCGACGGTAGTGACAACGTACCTGCTCTGGTGACGGAGGGCGAGGCACTGGCGCTCGTCAACGATCCCGACGCGCTCAAGGCCTTCTTCAAGGACGACGCCAGGCGTGCGTTGTTCGCCCGCAACCACGCGCTCATCGCGTTGGCAAGGTGGACGGACGATGAGGCGATCGGCATGCGATCGTCCACGCCTACGCGTGACTGGGACGCCGTCAAGGCGACGTTCGATGGGTTCGCGTTCAAGAGCATGACCAAGGAATCGTACTGGTCAAAGTTCGTTGAGACGTTTGACCCGCTCTTCGGTGACGGGTGATGGCACGTTGCAGTCGGGTCTACCCGGTCTTCAAGACCCTCATCAAGGTCAGGTTCTGCGGTAAGAAGGGGAAGGCCATGCCTGCGGAGCAGTACTGGCTGCCCACCCTCGAACACTGTCCCGACGAGGGCGTCGAGGAGACCGACGGAGAGTTCACTTACGTTTACTGTGAGAAATACAGGTTCAGCGCTCCGAATCGTTGATATTTAGATGCATGAAGATCCGGATCGGCGTCCTCAGGCGCCTCCTCAAAGAGAACCTCCTCGCGGAGGCGAAGTGTCCAAGCTGCGGGAGCGACAACGCCTACACCGGCCTGAACAACGTGGAGTGCCCGAACAGGGACTGCGACCTCTTCCACCCGCGAGCGGCAGAAGACGTCCGCGTCGCGGCAGCGAAGGCCGCAAAGTCGGGGGCGAAGATTGTCATTCCAGCCTACATCCATGACATCCTTCGTGACCAGGGCATTGAGGCCGACATCAGTCATGACGCTGTCGACGATGCGATCCGCCGGGACGGCAGGGTCCCGTCAGAGGAACAGTGGGAACACTTCGTGGATTCTACGGAGGACGAGATGTGTCCGACAGAGTGTCAGGATGACTTTCCGGAGGTGGCCGAGATCTTGTGTGACATCTTCCTGCCGCCTGACGATGACAACGATTCTCCGATCAACAGGTGGAACACCGGTGATCGTGTCGACGACTACGATGACGATCCTACTCCTGCCCCGACGCATCCACCGATCAAGAACCCGAACTGGGCACCCGGTCTCACGCCGGGTTCCCCTCCTCGTCGTATCAAGTAGGCACAACGCATGAAGATCCGAATGGGCGTCCTCAGGCGCATCCTGGACGAGCACCTCCTCGCGGAGGCACCCTGCACGGCGTGTGGGGGATCCCAATGCCTATGTCGGATTCAACTCCTGCGAGTGTCCCAATGAGGAGTGTAGGTTCTTCTCAAAGCGTCAGCTCGATGACATGATCGCTGCGGGAAAGGTACGCGGTGCCCTCCCTTCGTTGCCCGCGTTCAAGGACGCGATGCAGACGCTCATCGATGTCTGCCATGAACCGTCAGACTCTAACCTTGAGGACTACGTCCCCGTCGCTGACCTGTTGGACGGCCTCGCGGACGCCATGACGAAGAAGGGCATCGATGACGCAGACTTGTGTGACTTGATCGCATCGATCGGCCTCGCACAGGAGGGCTGGGAGATCGAGGACGCTCAGGCCGATATCGATGATGACGATGACAACCGTCCGAGCCTCGGAGACCTGGGCGCATACGCAGAGCCAGAGGACATCGAGGACGAAGTCGTTGAGAAGTTGGAAAAGATCTACAACGACCTAGGCGTGCCCATAGCGTGAACTGACGTTCCTTTGGCCTGAACATCGGGACCACGTGGGATAGATACTCACGGGAGGTGTCCCATGTCGAAGGTCATGCGAGCCATAGGGTTCGCCTGGGCCGCGCCATTGACGTTGCTCGGGCTCATCTACGTCATCCTGCTCTCGGGGTTCGGCTGGTACGAGTGGCAAGGCAGGTTCGGCAACGCACTGACGTGGCACGTGGTGCCCGAGCGGGCGCCCCGCTGGCTATCGCACGCGTGGCACGGTTGGGCGGGTCAGGCGATCGGCAACGTGGTCGTGCTCAACATCGACCACTGCACCTCACGGGGCAACACCATGCTGCGCCACGAGCAGGCCCACGTGGCGCAGGCCATGCGGTTGGGTGTCCTCTTCCCGTTCCTGTACGCGGCGGGATACCTGCTCGCGTGCCTGTTGCCTCGCTCGTACCCCATGTACGACAACGTCTTTGAGATCGATGCCCGTCGCTCTGCCGACCAGGTCATCGACGTGGTGGGCGCGGTGAAGTGGGCGGTCACCACGGGCAGGCTCAAGCTGCCCATGAAGTGACGTGCGCCGCCTATTTAGGTGCATGAAAACGAGCGCCAACGGACTGAAATTCATCGCAAACAACGAGGGCACCGTGCTGCACGTCTACAACGACTCACGAGGGCTTCCGACCATCGGTGTCGGGCACCTGATCAGGCCAGGAGAATCATTCACCACGATTACGCAGCAGCAGGCGCTCGACCTCCTCGCGACGGACGTTGCATCGGCTGAGAACGCTGTCAACTCGCATGTCACGGGTCAGCTCACACAGAATCAGTTTGACGTCTGCGTTGACTTCACTTTCAACTGTGGAGGCGGAGCGTTCGCAGGTTCAACGTTCTGTCGGCTCATCAATGAAGGTGACATGCAAGGTGCAGCTGACGCGATCCTCATGTGGGCGAAGCCACCCGAGATCATTGGTCGCAGGAACCGTGAACGAGCGTTGTTCCTGACGCCTGATCCTGCAGCTCCCGTTGCAGCTGCTGATCCGGACGCTGACAACAGCGTTGTCATCGGAGAAGCAACTCCCGCGACGGAGACAAACGGTTCTGACCAATGAACGAGAACCTTCTCAGGACATTCATCAACGAGATGATCACCGGGCTCGAGCGTGACGACGAGTTCATTGACTTCCTGAGGAGGGGTCCGCACGGCATGCAGAACCCCCTCCGGCGCCTCGACATCGTGGGAAAGCTTGGACTTCGTATAAACCAGGGTTCAGCAGAGGTCAGTCGCGTCGTTGACGACTGGATGGAGGACATCGAATACGAACGTGGCGGCAAGATCAGCAAGTACAACAAGATGGTGATCTCACGCTACGTTGCTCGCAAGTGGCCTGAACTCCTCCATCGTTTCAATGACGATCACTTCAAGGCAAAGCAGACGTTGCTCAACATCTTGAACTCGAAGTACAACTACATTAGAATCGAGCGGTGATGACAAAGCAACTCCTCAGGCAATACATCGCAGAGGTCCTAACAGGATTTGGTAACAAATCTCGCGGGCGCGACAACCCTGCAGGCAACATGTTCCCAACTGGCATCTCAACAGGCGATGCAGGCGTTCGTGGCAGGAACGACAACATCCTCGCTGATGAGCGTGAGGAGGAAGAGAATGAGAATCAGGACATTCCTCAGGCAGCGTGTTGCCTCATCAGGTCTAAGGACGGGAAGATTCTCTCCGTGTCTAGGCGTGATGATCCAACGGATCTGGGCATGCCCGGTGGAAAAGTTGATCCCGGTGAGGATCCTGAACAGGCGGCAAAGCGCGAGCTCGAGGAAGAGACTGGCCTCGTTGCCACGAAGCTGACGCAGGTCTTCAAGGAGAAGGACTCTCAGGGGTTCATCACGACAACGTTCGCGTGTCAGGTCGACGGTGAGATTGACACTGAGGAGAGTGGCGTGATCAGGTGGGTTGAACCTGAGGAAATGACTGACGAGAGCACGTGCCAGTTCGCAGCCTACAACTCTCGCCTCTTCAATCACCTGGGCATCATCGATATTGTCCCGCAGGGTGAATAGGTCAACCTACGTGTGCAAGCAGTGATTTTCATGGGCTGCTGGTGGTATACTATGACCGCCTGGTGTAGTATTGCTGCATGGCCACGATAGCAAAATCGCCTGAAGAGTACTTGCTCGAATTAGCTGACGCTGAGGGCATCGCTTGCAGCACCGTAGCTGACGGACACGTCCTCATCTTCACACGTCGCATCGTAGAGAACATGCTAGCGAAGATGAATGAGTCGAACGCAGAACGCACGATTGTCTTCGTCAAACGTCATGACTTCAATCCCGACAAAGCAGACTGAAACGTGAACATCTTTGTCCTCTCAGAGGACCCGATCGTCGCTGCCCGCATGCAGTGCAACAAACACGTAGTGAAGATGGTGTTGGAGAGCACGCAGATGCTTTGCAATGCGCTGCCTGAAGAGAGTTCTCCTTACGAACGCTGTCACTACAACAATCCTTGCAGCAAGTGGGTCCGTGCTTCAGTCACGAACTACAAGTGGTTGCTTGTGCACGCGATCGAATTGTGCGAAGAGTACACTCGGCGGTACAAGAAGGAACACGCCTGCGAGCGTATTCTCTATGGTTCCTGCCTGGAACATCCGCAACTGCCAGACGTCGGCTTGACTCCTTTTGTCAGGAACATCAAGGATCCCTGGAAGGTACAGTCGAATCACATGTCGATCGTCGATGCTTACAGGTTCTACTATCTCGGAGACAAAGCACGGTTCGCGAGGTGGATGCCAAGGGCTTCTGCGCCTGAATGGTGGCCGAGGAAGGACACATGATCATCGAGACAATCATATGGTCATTCACGACAATTACGTGTAGTTCGCTTTGGTTGGCGAATCGAGTGCACAAACGAGAGTTTGAAGATGACGTCAATCCGACGAAAGTGACGATTTATCCCTTCGAAAAGGATAAAATCTTTCGTTCGATGCAGTGTAAGGTGTGTGGTACTAGACGCTGGTACCATTCATTACACTATGCACATGCGGGCGGCCCATACGCTCCTAAGTCTTGTAATGACGACAATTGTCCTGCAACGTCACACAAGCACGTGCACGTCACCTGCAAGACATGTAATGCAACGTACTTCATGAAAACTTTCAAATGAGGAACTGCTGAATGCAAAGAAAGAAGGACTGGCTGCCTCCGCGCAGCCCGTTTTAGCCTCATTCAAGAGGATCTGTGGCCTGATCGTTGGCGAATCATCGTTGCGTGCATGATGCTAAATTGCACCACGCGAAAACAGGTGGAACGCGTGCTGCCTCACTTCTTCAAGAAGTGGCCAACGCCCGTCCTTTTCAAGGACGCTGACAACGACGAGGTCGTTTCTGTCATCAGGTCGCTGGGATTTGCAAACAGGCGATCAACAAATCTGAAGAAGATGACAGCACGTTTCCTCGAGGATGACTGGAATGATCCTCGTGACCTCCCCGGCGTCGGAGCGTACGCTGCCGCGTCATATGAGATTTTTTGCGTGGGGAATGTACCCGTTGAACCCCCATCCGATCATGCACTGAAACAGTACGTGGTGTGGTACAACAAAGTGATGAGATGACAAGAGTAAAGTACAACGCTGAGATGATTCAGCGTGCAGTTGAAGAAGACATGGCAAACCTATTCAACCCATGGACGTTGAACAGGCCTGAAAATTGGAAGCCTGATCCTGCGACGAAGGCGATCATATCACTAGGATACTTTCTCGACGCTGAGTTGAAGTGCCTTCTCGTTGAACCTGAGGACCGTCGGACGTTGCTTCAAAAGTTTAACCGAATCAGCAGGTCACACGACATCTGGGAGAGTGCGGCAGAGTGTCTCAACAACGTCCTGGACGAATCTATCCCGAAGTACGAAAGCAGGCGGTGCAAGCGATGGGGATGATCTTTGGTACACATGGCGATGCGCCCAAAGCAGAGTATCGCCTCGTGGTCTCGCCTAGCCTGTTTCGTGAAACATACGTCGATGCACGTACCTTCAGGTGGTACGTCAGCGCGTTATATGCTGCGTTCATGATCACCATGAACAATAGCCACGCTTACGTGCAGATACAGAAGAGGGACGTCTTCACTTGACGCCGTGAAGCGTCAGGAATCCCTTCACGGTCGTGTACTGGATGAAGAACCCAACGTTGGGCATCTTCGGGTGCATCGACTTGCAGATGCCGAGCAGTTCGCCTGCCTCGCTCCAGACGCCTCCACCCGAATCACCGCCCCAGATCGGAGATGAGATCTGAAGAAAATCTGTCCTCGCAGCGCTCTCATCCGTCTTTGAGTTCGGCCTCAACGCAGCGACGTTGCCGCGCACGTATGTCCACCACATCGAAGAAGGGTGCCCTACGACGTTGACGTTGTCTCCCACGTGAACATGGTTCGCGAGCTTGGCGTTGGAGTGCTCAACAATCTCAGGATCCATCACGTTCGGCGTTGCCCTGACGAGCGCAAGGTCGTGGTTCTCGTCGTACGCCTCGATCACTGCTGGGTGAGAAGACCTGAACGTGAACTGTTGACCTTCCTTGATGTCGTCATAGTTCGAGTACTGCGCCAGCTGTCCAACTGGATCCCATGCGGGCAGCGTCGGCATGACATCAGGAGCTGCAGCACCTGCAGCGACCATCCTCTTGATCAGCTCGAGCAGCGCCTCCTTCCTGAGGCGATCGACTGACTTCCCGGTGTCCTCAACGCAATGAGCGGCGGTGACGAACTGCGTGTCGCTGACCCACACACCTGCACACTGAGCTACGAGCCTCGCACCAGGCGTATTCGGATCTGCGAGCGTTGGATCACCGTCGGCGTCAGGGGCAATCCACTGCACGAGCGCTACGGTCCTGTGCTCGAGCTTTTCTGGCAAATTCATCCCTGCTTCGGGATGGCGTACGTGGCCAACGCAACACGCAGGAAGCAATGCTACAGACACTAGCAATGCTAGCATAAACTTTTTCATTGGCCAACCTCTATTAATACATATCTACCACGTCTTGGCCCAAAGTTAGGCTTTCGTACATCTACGTGATAATGTTGTAACACACTTGTATACATGTGTCTTATGGTGTACGGTTTGAGCATGGCACTACCTGCTCACAACATCAAGGTCACGATCGAGTACGACGGTCTCAAGGAAGAGCAGGAGATCCCGTTCTGCAACCTGTACAAGGCAATTCAGGATCCAACAGTATGTCATGGTCTGACCGCGAAGGATGAAATGCCTTCAATCATGTTAGAGCACCTTGTGTACGTGTTGTGCCCAGAAATGTTGCGATGGGCAAACAATGACGAGTCGTCATGGAGCGAATCGTTCCAAAAACTGTACAAAGCGAGGGTACTGTACGGGATGTGCTGGCGACTGGTCCAGAAGATGACAGAAAAATTGAAAACGCTGTGAATCACATGCCTCACTTCATGTGTGATGACTTTGACCTCATGAGGGTCAGTGGTTGGATCATCGTCTTTGCAATCATAGTCGTGATTGGCGTTGTGATCAAACACTGCAAGGAATGATACTGCAGATCATCACTGTGTACGCTAGTGGTAGTAGATGGTAAAGTAGACCCAGGCAGCGACTATCAACAACTTTCTTGAGGTCACCCACCATGGGACACAGGTACCAAGCGCAGGACGCACTTAACGAGGCGGCTCATGACAAGCACTTCGTCGGACATGGAAAGAATTTCAAGCCGCTGATCGCGGCGGGCTCGTGGACGATCTGTGGCTTCCACTACGGGAAGTCGAAGTGTGCGTGTTGTGGAAGGCCCATCACACGTGTCCTGCACCTGAAGAACCAGTCGCACGACGTCAGCACCAGCTTTCCAGAGATCATCGAGATCGGCATCGTGTGCGGACCCAAGGTCTTCATGGAATCGTGCATCGGTTTCTACACTGATCCTGAACGAGAGTGGGAACGCCAGCACCAGGCGTGGAAGGACTTCATCAACTACACGATCCTCTGTGTGAAGCACGAGAAGATGTGGAAACTCATTCCGGATGACCTACGGAACAAGGTCGACGAATTCCTGAGTGAGGGTTACAAGGCACAGGACCACAGCGGAGGCTGGTCGATGTGCAAGGAGGCAAAGAAGTGTTACCTCAGGTCACAACGTGTCCCGGACGTCATCCCAGCGCCTAGGACGCTGTTCGCAGCCTCGAGGAGCCTGATGTACGCAGCGAAGCGACAGAACCTGATCCCACAGACGATGCAACTCGAGTGTGACTGGAGCGACGGCAAATTCTCGTTGGTGGAACACACTGCGTGAGGTTG